>Ga0209610_1000008_pt1 | contig 101893 bp, 95 predicted proteins | sample LakKivw275mmetaG_FD_184137 | JGI IMG/M metagenome (GOLD analysis project Ga0209610, IMG submission 184137) | Anoxic lake water microbial communities from Lake Kivu, Rwanda to study Microbial Dark Matter (Phase II) - Lake Kivu water 275m metaG... | ecosystem: Environmental > Aquatic > Freshwater...
CCTTAAAACCCTGTTCAGCCGGGACCTTGGAAGAAAATGAGCCTGCCGTCCCGTTCCCTTGACATCCCTTTTTTCGTCATTATACTAAGGTTGGTGTAAAAACCCGGGGAATTCCATCATAATTTATGGAAAAAATTGAAGAAATAATAAAAAAGGCGTTTCAGGAAAGCACTGAGCTCAGGGATCAGTTTCTCAAGGACAGCCTCGGACAGATCATCAAAGTCGTCAATGTCATCACGGCGTCGCTTAAAAAGGGAAACAAGATCCTCCTTTTCGGCAACGGCGGCAGCGCAGCCGATGCTCAGCACCTGGCTGCCGAGTTCGTCAATCGCTTCACGATCGAACGACCGCCCTTACCGGCGATCGCCCTGACAACGGACACGTCCATCATCACAAGTATCGGCAACGATTACGACTTCGCTCAGATCTTCGCAAAACAGATCCGGGCCATCGGACAAGCAGGAGACGTCGCGATCGGGATGAGCACAAGCGGTGTATCACCCAATGTCCTCCGGGGGCTGGAGACCGCAAAAAAAATGGAGCTCATCACCATCGGCCTGACGGGACGTGATGGGGGTCAGGTCGCACAGGTGGTTGACTATTGCCTGAACGTGCCGTCGAATTCGGTTCCACGGATTCAGGAAGTCCACATCACGCTGGGGCACGTGATATGCCAGCTCGTTGATTATAAGCTCTTCCAAAAACCGGACACACGATAGAACCCGGCACCGGCAGGACCCCCTTTCATGGGGAGGGATTGACAGGATAGACAGAATGGTCAAATCGAAAGAGAAGGGCGGAAAAGACCACCCTCACGAACATCCCGAGAAATTGCACAAACCGGACCCGGAAAGCGAGGGCAGGGAATCGGCCTACGAAACGGAAGAGGCCCCCGAAGTAAAGGCTCAGGAGGTCCTCAAGAAACTCGAGGAAAAGGAGAAGGAGGCTCAAGCCCATTACGACAAGTATATGCGTACCGCGGCGGACCTGGAAAATTATAAAAAAAGAATGGCCCGGGAGCACGCGGATCTCGTCAGGTATGGGAATGAAAAACTCATCAAGGATCTCATGCCCATACTGGACAGCCTGGACAGGGCCCTGAAACAGACGAGTGATGCATCCGCCGAGGTCCAGGCCTTCAGTGACGGCCTTAAGCTCATTGAAGCCCAGTTTATGGCTTGCCTGCAAAAGCACGGCGTGGAGAAAATCGAGGCCCGGGGAAAGGATTTCGACCCCAATCTCCACCAGGCGGTCATGATGATCGAAAGCGAGGAATTCGAAGACAACAAGGTTGTCGAAGAATTCGAGACAGGTTATCTCTTAAACGGCAGGCTTTTGAAACCTGCAAAAGTATCGGTCTCCAAACGCGTCGTCAAAAGCGCGGAAGCGGCAGACCGGGGATGATGTTTCAAAGGAGGTTTCAACACCATGGGTAAAGTTATCGGCATTGATTTGGGCACGACGAACTCCTGCGTCGCTATCATGGAGGGCGGTGATCCCGTCGTCATCGCCAATCAGGAAGGGAGCAGGACGACCCCATCCATGGTCGCCTTCACGGACAAAGGCGAGCGTCTGGTGGGTCAGGCAGCCAAGCGGCAGGCCATCACCAATCCCGAGAACACCGTCTACGCCGTCAAGCGACTAATCGGCAGAAAATTCAGCTCCAGGGAAGCGCAGTACGACAAGGGAATCGTTTCCTACAGGATCGTCGAGGCTCCCAACGGGGATGCCCACGTGGAAGTTCGGGGAAAGAAACACAGCCCCTCGGAAATTTCCGCCTTCATCCTGATGAAGATGAAGCAGACCGCCGAGGACTATCTTGGGGAGAAGGTCAATGATGCGGTCATCACCGTTCCCGCCTACTTCGACGACTCCCAGCGGCAGGCCACCAAGGATGCGGGGAAAATCGCCGGATTGAACGTTCTTCGAATCATCAACGAGCCCACCGCGGCGGCCCTGGCCTATGGTCTGGACAAGAAAAAGGACGAGAAAATTGCCGTTTTTGACCTGGGCGGCGGCACCTTCGACATCTCGATCCTCGAACTGGGTGACGGTGTATTCGAAGTCAAGTCCACCAACGGCGACACGCACCTCGGCGGAGAAGACTTCGACCAGCGACTGATGGATTTTATCTGCGACGAGTTCAAGAAAGACCAGGGGATCGATCTTCGCAAGGACCGCATGGCCCTCCAGAGAATCAAGGAGGCCGCCGAAAAGGCCAAGATGGAACTTTCGACCGCCATGGAGACGGATATCAACCTCCCCTTCATCACGGCCGACGCGTCCGGCCCCAAACACCTGCTCATGAAGATCACGCGGGCGAAGCTCGAGGCCCTTGTGGAAGAACTCATCGCGAAGCTTGAACCGCCCTGCAGGACGGCCCTGAAGGATGCCAGCCTTTCACCGAAGGACATCGATGAAGTGATCCTCGTCGGGGGGATGACCCGGGTGCCCCGCGTGGTGCAGAAGGTGAAGGAACTCTTCGGCAAGGAGCCTCATAAGGGCGTCAACCCGGACGAGGTGGTAGCCGTCGGCGCCGCGATCCAGGCCGGGGTGTTGTCCGGGGAGGTGAAAGACGTCCTCCTCCTGGATGTGACCCCGCTGTCCCTCGGTATCGAGACGCTGGGGGGTGTCCTCACGAAGCTGATCGAGAAGAACACGACCATCCCGACACGAAAGAGCCAGATTTTCTCCACGGCAACGGACAACCAGCCGGCGGTGAGCATTCACGTCCTCCAGGGAGAGCGCGCGATGGCGGCCGACAGCAAAACTCTGGGACGCTTTGAACTCGTCGGCATCCCGCCGGCGCCGAGGGGTATCCCCCAGATCGAGGTCACCTTCGACATCGATGCCAACGGTATCGTGCACGTGTCGGCGAAGGATCTCGGCACGGGCAAGGAACAGAGTATCCGGATCACGGCATCGAGCGGTCTGTCGAAAGAGGAAATCGACAAGCTGGTCCGTGAAGCCGAGTCGCACGTGGAGGATGACAAACGAAAGCGTGAACTCGTCGAGGCCAGAAACCAGGCTGACTCTTTCGTCTACAGCGTCGAAAAGAACGTCAAGGAATTCGGTGACAAGATTGACGCCGCAGACAAGGCGAAGATCGAAGCGGCCATCGGCCGGGTCAAGACGGCCATGGGCGGAGACGATGTCAACGCCATCCGCTCAGCCCAGGATGAATTGACGCAGGCGTCGCACAAACTCGCGGAAGCGATGTACGCCAAGACGGCCCAGCAGCAGGCCGGCCCTCAGGCAGGCCCCTCCCAGAAAGCGGAAGCCGCAGGGGGGAAGAAAGACGAAGATGTCGTCGACGCGGAATTCGAAGAAGGCAAATAGATCATCACGGATCAGGGCAGGCCCGGAAACGTTGAAAACGTTTCCGGGCTTTTTTATGAACTCCGGGCATTCCCGGGGAAGGAACGCTTCCTCTTCATCAGGCTTGACCGATGGAGATCTTCGTGGCATGGAAAAGGCCGACACATTCCATCAGAAGAGGAAAGAACAGACAGAATGCGAAGGGTATTTATCGTAAAGCGGACACGAGGGACATCATGAGATTTCTTTTGACCAACGATGACGGCATCTATGCGAAGGGTCTGAGTGCCCTTTACCAGGAACTTACGCAGGTGGCGGAATGCCTGATCGTTGCGCCGGAGATCGAGCAGAGTGCCGTGGGCCATGCCATCACCATGTCCCGCCCCCTGATGGTACGGGCGGCCCGTAAGAATGGCCAATTTCTGGGCTACGCCGTAGCGGGCACCCCCGCGGATTGTGTAAAGATCGGAATCAAAGAGCTCTCCGAGCAGCGGGTGGATCTCGTTGTGTCCGGCATCAACCGGGGCGCCAACGTCGGGATAAACGTGATTTATTCCGGAACGGTGTCGGCCGCGACGGAGGGGGCCATCCTGGGCATACCCTCCATGGCTGTGTCTCTGGATACGCGAGCAGACGCCGATTTCAGTTTCGCTGCGAAGTTCGCCCGGCGGATGGCTCTCTTCATGCTGAACCATTACCCGAGCAGACACATTCCTCTCAATATCAACGTCCCGGCTCTCCCCGAGAAAGACATCAAAGGCGTCGTTGTCACCCGGCAGGGAACAGCCCGTTTCGCGGAGAGCTTCGAAAGGCGAGTGGATCCCAGAGAAAACGTTTATTACTGGCTGGCAGGAGAGACAAAACTTTCCGCGGCGGACCAGGAAGGCACCGACGCCCTCGCCCTGAGTCAAGGCCTGATCTCCATTACACCCGTCTATTACGATTTGACGCGCTACGATGTACTGGAGGAACTGAGGGGGACGATCGGAAAACTTGAGATGAAATGAGGAGGTCATCCTCCCTCACCCCCCATCCTCCCCATTCATGGGAGAGGAAGCCTGTAGGGAAGCTATCGCGTCAATAAAACCGGGATCGTGCTGTTCCGGATGACGTAGGACGTCGTGCTGCCCAGCAGGAGTTCCTTGAACCTGCTCGTGCCGTATGCCCCCATCAGCATCAGTTCCACGGCCCCTTCCTGGATGAACTTGATAATCTCTTTTTCTTCCTTGCCGCGAAGAACAATCACATCGCTGTCGATTTCGAAGGGCTCCAGGTATACTTCAACCCTTTTCGTGAGGTCAGCCGCGAGGGACGCATGGTCCGTAATGAGGATCACCGTGAGCGGCCATTTCGTTTTCACGGACAACTGCGCAGCAATGCCGAGGGCATGCTGTGCAGGAGGGCTTCCATCGTAAGCCAATCCCATACTTTCGATCTCACGGAACTTTCCGGGCGTCACCAGAACAGGCTTTCCGGATTTTCGAACAACCGCCTCCGCCGTCGAACCGAGAAGGACACTCTGGCTCAGGGGATAATGTTCCCCTCTCTGGGCCAGAAGGATCAGGTCCGATTCCCTGCCTTCCCTGAGAATTTCTTCGTCGATGATGCCGGTGACTTTCTTGATCCGGGGTGTCAGGCCTTCCCCTTCGCATCGCTTGCGAAAAGCCTCAAGGATGGAATCGGCTCTCTCATCGAGTCCTTTTTCGATCGCGGTCAGAAATTCAGGAAAAGGAGAGAGGCTGACAGAACCAAAGATGTCACTGAAGATCGGACCCTGAATGATCTTGATATCGATGATGTGGAGTCCCGTCAACTGGGCATCGAGCAGATGACCGATGTAGATGCCGTATTCCAGCGCCGTTTTACTGTAGTCGGAACCGTCGGTGGGTATGAGGATCTGTCTGATGATCATGGCATTCATCTGCGGCAGGTCCCATGGACAGGCAACGGGCCGCGGGCAGCCGGCGTGGTATTATTTTTGACCATCCGTCTTCTGGCTTTCGGCGAATTTCGCTAAATCGGTCAGGAGATTCTCCACCCCTTTCTCCTCGAGGTCCTCCTCTTCACGGGAGGCCAGACGGCCTTCCGCAGCTTTTTCCCCCTCCAGCGTGTCCAGGATGAGAAACGGACCGATGAGCTTCCCGTCCTGGTACCGGCACTGCTCCTTGATCTGCCCGTTACGGTAATAGGCGACGTACTCGCCGTCCCTTTTTTCCTTTTTGAAACTGCCCTTCTCGCGGACCTGACCGTTTTTATAATAGGAGATGTAATTGCCGTCGAATTTTCCCTCCCGGAAGTTTTCCTCCTCCTTCAGCTGACCGCTCCGGTAGTAGAGCCTGTAAGGGCCTTCCAGCCTCCCCTCCTTGTAATACTCCTGCTCCCGGACCTGACCGTTCTCGTAATAGCATAGGTATTCGCCGGTCAGCTTGCCGCTCTCGAAAGTGCCCTTCTCGCGGACCTGTCCGTCCCGGTAGTAGGAAACGGCCTCGCCGTGCCGCTGGCCCTTCCTGTAGGAGAGCTTCAGGAGAATCTGGCCGTTTTCGTAGTAGGATACATACTCTCCCTCGAGCTTCCCCTTCAGGTAGTTCCTCTTCTCCCTGACCTGGCCTGTTCGGTAGTAGGAGATCCGCTCCCCGTCCTTGTTCTGAGAAAACAACACCCTTCTTCCTTTTCCGTCTCCCGTCATTTTCCATGGATATCAAAGACGATCAGCACTGGGGCTTAAAGGCCTAGCTCCCTCTTGACCTTTTCAAGCGGAAAGACGAACTTTTCGGCATTCTTGAGGCCCCTTCTGATCACCTTCTCGTTCTGGTTTTCGAATTCTTTCAGAAGTTCAAGAATCTTATTCCTCCCTTCGGGCGTCTTCACGGCCTCCCGGGGCGTCACGTTTCCGATATCAGGTATTTTTTCATTGACCCAATTTTCGTATTTACGGGTCGACCCTTCCTTTTTCGGCTCTTCCCCGCCGGCCTCGCGGTCCCCTTCCGCGGCCTCCGGCGACGCTTCCGGGCTGTACGCAATAGCCGGATCAAGTTTTCGGCACACCATCATACGGTACTTCAACACAGGACCGAATCTCTGCCCGAAAAGAACCCTCATTTTTTTGGCCTGCTCCAGAGACTCGCATTCGGCCACAAGCGTTTCCAGATCGCTGATGAGCATCCGGCGGACAACGCTGCCGAGGAGGACATTGAAATCCCTCCCGTCGAAGGAGACATACCGGGTTTTTGCCCTTCCGGGCTCCCCCATTCGTTGAACCGCTTCGTCCGTCAGAAGGTGGGATTGCTGCAGATCCCGGGGAAAAATAACCGGATCCTTGATTCGCCAGTGGACCGTCGTAATAAACTGCGGGCTGACCTTCGTCTGAAACGGAAAGGGGGGTCTTTGCAGATGCAGCGAGGCATTCTCAATGAGCGCGAGGATCTCGGCAGAAGCCTTACGCAGGTAATGCTCGAGGCTGGTGTAATCCTCTTTCTGTTCCTGAAAAAATTCCCCGATGTTTCCCTCGATGAAGTGCCGGAGTTTGAGCGGAATCGTCGTGAGGGGCATCCCGCTGAAAAAGTAAAGATCCCTCACCTTTAGAATCCCGGTATAGACGAGATCCCACTTATAGAGATTCTTCGACGCATCACCATCCCAGATGTAATAGACACCGCCGTCGAAGATATCCTTGATTTCGACCCCTTTTCCCAGATCGACGTTCTGAATCTCATAGATGCTCAAACAGTGATCGACATAACTCTGGAGGATTTCTTTTTCGAGGAGAGAGAGTTGGCTTTTTTTTCGCATCAGGTAGAGTTCGGGGAAAGTCCTGCTGAACTCATCTGTAATGTAGTAGTAGGAATACCAGGCGACAAACTTGGTCAGGTCCTGCTCACTCTGAAAATATTCGAATATGTCGTCATCATCTTCGCAATAGATGCCACGCCCTTCAAAATATTCATACAGGGCGATTTCGTGCTCCTCATAAAATCGGTCTGAGTTGGCATATCTCGATACCCGGAAATTGAGATCCGCGATGACCCTTCCGAAACGGGCCACGTCAAAATCAATGACCCTCGTCGCTTCCATCGGAGAGGTAGGACCCCTCTCCTCTCCAGACAAGGGATCGTCGCGATCAATTCTATCCATGAAAGGCCTCCTGCGTTCAAATAATCGGCTCGGGGGTCCATGGCCTCGACCACCGGACCCTCACAAGCCCTGAAAATCACCTCCCCATCTCTGGGAATGAATGAAACCGCCAGGAGAAGGTTTTTCATTGCCGAGCCTTCAGCCTTGTCCCGGAGGTTTCTCTCCTGTACATTTTCGGAAATCCCGGTTTCCGAGACTGCGGTCTCAACGTATATAACTAGCTTATATTTATGGTATTTCCTGTTTTGCGTAATATTAGACTAGCGCATTTCTTGTCCGCTGTCGAGTTAAAAAGGCGTGTAAGTCCGGAGGAAAATCCTGTCGGGGCTTACTCTTTTTTTATCGCCTCATAAAGAAGAAGGGGCGGGACACAGAGGATGGCCAGCCGGGTGTGAAGGATGGGGAAAATTTCCTTCAGCGGGATTCTCAGAAACTTCGGGGGCTGGTAAAAGGTCTGGTAAGCAAGAAATTTGCCTCCTTCCTTCAACACGGAATAGGTCTTTTGAAGAAGATCCTTTCTCATTTCCAAAGGGAGATACGAAAAGGGGATGCCCGAAAGAACATAGTCGGCCTGTAGGGCATTGCAGCCGCTCAGGATGTCGAGCACATTTCCGGCACATTGGTTGAAAACCGTCAGCCGGCCGTCACTGATCTTATTCATCAGCACGCGGCAGAATTCCCGATTTCTCTCTATGGCAATAAGCCTGGATGCGGGGGTCATGAGATTCAGGATCACCTCCGTAAATGCACCTGTCCCGGGGCCATACTCAATGACCAGCCGGTCTTTGCTTAAGTCCATTTTTTCGCATATTCTTTCGACAGCAAAGCGGGATGTGGGTGTGACCGATGCGACGTACTTGTCGCGAAACAGGTTTTTGACATACAATAAGGTGTTCATCTCGAATGCCTCTCGTAGCACGCTTCCTGCCGGAATGCGTATGACCCAGTGGCCTCAGCAGAAAAGATTTTATGAATGATGGTTGACAAAGCAGACCCTCATTCGTCCACGACGCCCACAGTCTGTCTGCTGCTGCGGGTCCGTCGTCGCCGGCATGGTCTTCTAGAAATCAGGGAGTTTTCCTGTATTTCAGGACGAGGCCCGATGGTGCGGTGAGCTGCAGTTCACTCTTCGATACAACAAAACCCCAGGTGATGGATCCACCCTGTTCCAACTGTGTTGTGATGTGCTTCTCATCATCGACCCGGTACGTTCCGGGATAGACGGCATGCTCGATGGGGCTGTAAAATTTAACGGTGCCGTCCCGGAGGAACTCGATCATATCCCCGCTTTCACCGCGCTTCCACTTGCCGGAGATGGTCTCCTTTACACTATCCTCAAGTGATACTTTGAGCTCAGCCTCCGTTTTTACCTCGGGTATTTTATGACTCTCCTTGAGGGCACAGGCATTCAGGGCAAATAGACAGAGCGCAAGAACGGTCGACAAAACGTACCTTCTGTTTTTTTTGAAATGCATAAGACCCCCTTCTGGTGGACCGGGTCCCGGGTCAGGAGACTTTATGGGTCGCTGGCTCTAAATCGATCAGGATCCCGTTAAAAGGTTTTCGGGTGCGGCCCTCTCCTGCCGGGCGTTCGTCTCATACCTTTTTGTATACCACACCATCAGATGTTCCAGATACTTCGATTTTAACTGGCGGCCCGCCAGGGCCTGTTTCACAGGCGGCAGCCGGAGGATGACGCTTAATATCGCCGCCATAGCCCGGTGGCTGAGCAGGGCCTGATTTTCAAAAATGAAATTCTGTAGTTTGCCCCTTTCGATCGCCATCAGCACGAGCCTGTGGGCGGAATTGACGGGTGTAATGACACGCTCGGGCCGGGTCTTCAGGGAGATATTGTTCGTCCTGCAGACCGCCGCGCAGAGGCCGCAGCCAAGGCAGATTTCCTCATTCAGGCGGGCAATTTTTCTCTTCGGCTTCCGCGGGTCATTGGCCGAGACGAGGGTCATGGCCTCAACGGGGCAGGCCGCCACACATCGGCCGCAGCCCGTGCAATCCCCGTCGTTGAGCTCGGGAACGAAGTTTGTCGTGTGAACGGGTCTCGAAAAGCCGAATCGCCGCGCGGCGATCAGGGCTTCACAGCAACACCCGCAGCAATTGCAGATGAAGTTGACGCCCTCACGGACATTTTCACCGAATTGGACAAGATGGTTCTCATGCGCCTTCTCGAGGAGCCCGAGACATTCCGAAACGGCCACCGGGCGCGCGATGCCGTGCTTGATGAGGGAGGCCGCGGCATGGTTGAACGTCATGCAGATTTCCATGGGCGCTTTGCAGGCGCGGCCCAGATGGCTCATTTTGTGGCGACAGTAACAGATCCCGATTCCAATGTGGGAGGCCGTTTTGATGACGTGACTCGCCCTCTCGAAATCGAGGACCTGGAGGGCGCTATCGTTCGAGAGAATGGGTTCATGGATGAAGATTCGCCCCAACTGGGTTTCGCCGCTGCTAAAGAGCGCCTTGATGAAGTCCTCCTCCACGTTGAGGTACTGATAGAAAAGTTCGCTCAGCACCTTCTGGTCGAGATCGCCACGAAGCCACATCAGGGAAAATTCAAAAAAACCCGCCATGGGGGGTGGGAGGACGTAAACCTGTCTGCCGTTTTCCTCGATATCCAGAAGGATCCCTCGTACGGCCAGGCCCTGAAGGATATCTTCTGCCTTTCTTCCGGATATCCGCCACAGCTTCGCGGCCCTCTCGGCAGTGAAGGGCTTGATTGGAAGAAGAGAGACGAGCTTTGCCTCTTCCTCGCTGAACAGCATCCTCAGGATACCGTGGAGCAAATCCGACGGCGGGGCTCCCTGGGGGAACCTGTTCAGACGTTCGACCAGTTCATGATATCCCGATTTCAGGGTGTGGTGATGGGCCATAGTAACACTCCGTGGAAATCTGTTTTTTTATATTACCAGCATCAGGGACCGTCGTAAAGCCCCATCTGAAGGGCTTCTTCATCGCCGAAACGGTTGCCCCGGGCGGAATGAAGGACCGTCATCCCTTGACACTTTTTCGTAATTTTCCTATATTCCCGAAACCCCCCGGAACGAAAAAGGCTTTCACTTGTCGCGGATTGAAAACAGGCTCAAGAAAATCAGGAATCATCTCCATCGGGCGATGAGATCGGACCGCCCCGTCATTATACGGGAATTGAGGTATTTCGAGGGGCGCTCACGGCAGTCCCCGGGTTGGGAAGAGGCCCTCGAAAGAATTGAAAAACGCCTCGAGAACTCGATTCATCGCACGGAGAAAAGGAGAAAGGATTGCCCGCGAATCTCCTGCCCGCCCTCACTTCCCATCACCGCGCACAAAGACGAAATTGTGGCGGCTATCCGATCCCACCGGGTCATCATTGTCACCGGCGAGACGGGTTCCGGCAAGACCACTCAGCTGCCCAAGCTTTGCCTGGAGGCGGGAAGGGGCACTTTCGGTTACATCGGCTGCACCCAACCCAGGCGGATCGCCGCCGTGACCGTGGCACAGCGGATCAGCGAAGAAATGGGCGATACCGTAGGCAACACGGCGGGCTATAAGATCCGCTTCGAAGAAAAACTGAACCGCCATTCATACATAAAAATCATGACCGATGGCATCCTCCTCATGGAAATTCAGGCGGATCCCTTTCTCAACGGTTACGATACTCTCATTGTGGACGAGGCCCATGAAAGGAGCCTTAATATTGACTTTATCCTGGGAATGCTCAAAATGCTCCTGGCCCGGAGAAGGGACCTCAAGGTCATCATCACCTCGGCCACGATCGACATTGAAAAGTTCTCCAGGACCTTTGATCATGCCCCCATCGTAGAGGTCTCGGGCCGCCTCTACCCCGTGGAGGTTCGTTACGTCCCGCTTGATCCGGACAGTGAAGAAGCCGGGGAGATGGGTTACGTGGAGGCCGCTATTTCAGCCGTCGATGACCTGGAGAGAAAGCACGAAGCAGGGGATATCCTGGTCTTCATGCCCACGGAGCGAGACATCCGCGAAACCTGCGATCTTATCGAGGGGCGCAATTATCGCGACGCGACGATCTACCCCCTTTATGCCCGTCTCTCGTCAGCGGAACAGCGCCGGGTGTTCCGTCCCGTTCACGGGCGAAAGATCATCGTCGCAACGAATGTGGCCGAAACCTCCATCACGATTCCCGGCATCCGCTACGTCATCGATACGGGGCTGGCGCGCATAGCCCGCTATAACCGGCGAACGAGGGCCTCCGGGCTTCCCATTGAGCCGATCTCCCAAAGCAGTGCCGACCAGCGGAAGGGCCGCTGCGGACGGGTCCAGAACGGGATCTGCATCCGGCTCTACTCCCAGGAGGATTACGAAGAGAGGCCTTTTTTTACACCGCCCGAGATCCTGCGATCCAACCTTGCCGAGGTCGTGCTCAGGATGCTCGCCCTCAAGATCGGGGATATTTCGACTTTCCCCTTCATCGACCCCCCCGGCCCGCGAAACATCAAAGCGGGCTTTGACGTGCTTGAAGAGCTGGGGGCGATCGAGCGGAAAAAAGAAGATGAGGGGTCCGGCTCATCCCGTCATATTTTGACATCGAGAGGTTGGGTGATGGCCCGGATGCCGCTCGATCCCAGGGTTTCCCGCATGATCATTGAAGCGGAAAAAGAGGGCTGTGTGGACAATGTGGCCGTCATCGCCGCATCGCTCAGTTCCCAGGATCCCCGGGAGAGGCCTTATGAACAGGAAAAGGAGGCCGAGAGGGTTCACGGCACCTTTGTCCACCCGGCCTCGGACTTCATCACCCTTGAGAGCATCTGGAATCGGTATCATGAGGCCCTCGCGGCTTTGAAGACGCAGGGCCAGATGAGAAAGTTCTGCAGGCAGCATTTTCTGTCCTATAAGAGAATGCGGGAGTGGCAGGACATCCATGATCAGATTCGCGAGATCATCGCGGAGGAAGGAATCCCCGTTAAAAAAGATAGGGTGAGAAAAAAAGAAGCAGAGGATCCCTCGGTCCTGTATGGGAGGATTCATCGCTCGATCCTGAGCGGATACCTGTCCAACATCGCCATGAAGAAGGAAAAGAACCTTTACGCGACCGGCGGCGGAAAGCAGGCGATGATCTTTCCCGGCTCGGGCCTGTTCAACCGTGGCGGGAACTGGATCGTTGCGGCGGAGTTTGTGGAAACAACGAGACTTTTTGCCAGAACGGCAGCCAATATCGAAAATGCCTGGCTGGAACTCCTGGGAGGGCCGCTCTGCCGATATTCCTATTCGAATCCGCACTGGGACCGCAGGCGCGGCGAAGTTGTGGCTCTCGAACAGGTGACACTCCATGGTCTGCCCATCGTATCCGGTCGCGCCGCCTCCTACGGGAAAATCCACCTGGCCGACGCATCGAGAATCTTCATCCAAAATGCCCTGGTGGAGGGCGACCTGGACAGGCCTTTCCCCTTTTTGATTCACAACCAGCGCGTGATCGGGGAGGTTCTTGCCATGGAGAACAAACTCAGGCGGCGGAACCTCCTGGCCGACCAGGACGCCCTGGTGAGATTTTACGAGGGGCGGATCGGGGATATCTGTGATGTACGGTCCCTTCAGAAACGGATACGCGAAAGAGGTTCCGACGGATTTCTCCGCATGACAAAAGAAGACGTCCTGCAGTCGATTCCCGACGAAGAGGAGCTCTCCCTCTACCCCGATTCCTGGTCCTACGGAAAAAAGCCCATCCCCCTGACGTACCGGTTCGACCCCGGGACATCCGATGACGGTGTGACCTTAAAAGTCCCCGTGAATCTGCTCCCGGCCCTTCCGGCAGAGGCGATTGACTGGGGTGTGCCGGGTCTTCTCAAAGAAAGAATTTCAGCCCTGCTCAAGGGTCTCCCGAAGACGCACCGGGTCAGGCTTTCGCCCATCGGTCATGCCATTGAAAGGATTCTGGATAAGATCGAGTGGGGCAGTGGCTCTCTCGCGCAGGCCCTTTCCGAAACCCTCAGAGAAGAATTCGACGTGGATGTCCCGCCTGCCTCATGGTCTTCCATCCCCATCCCGGATTATCTGAAGATGAGACTGGATGTCCTTGACTCGAATAAGAGGATCGTGGCCTCGGGGCGCGACATCGGCGTTCTGAAAGAGCAGACTGCTCATGGTGAGGAAACGGCGGCGATCGTTGACACCAGGAGGAAATGGGAAAGAAACCACATCACGACCTGGGATTTCGATGAGCTTCCGTCCCAAATCGAGATGGAGGATGACGGGGGGCTCTCGGCCATACTTTACCCCGCCCTGGTCAAAGGTCAAGAAGGGGCTGGCCTTAGGCTGTTCAAAGACAAAAAAGAAGCCGAAGATGCCCACGTCGAGGGGGTGATCGCACTCTTCGAGGAGCATTTCAAAAAGGAGCTCCGGTACCTCAAAAAGCATCTATCTCTTCCCGGCGAGATGAAAAAATGGGCCGTTTATTTCAGCGGGGAGCGGTTTTTCGAGGAAGGTCTTTACCGGGAGGTCCTTCGAAGACTTTTCGGCCTCCCCATACGTTCGCAAAAAGCGTTCCGCAAACACGCGGAAGAGACAGCGCCGGCCATCCTGCCCTCGGCGCAGGCGCTGATCCAGGAGATCAAACCGGTCCTGGAGACCTGTTTCCAGACGCGGCAGGCGCTTCACAGGCTGGAGAACACGGCCCCTCCCGGTCGGAATCCGAAGGAATTTTTTTCAGACATCAGGACTTGTCTCGACCGCCTGATGCCGGAGCGTTTCTTGGAGGTGCACTCCCGTGAACGGTGGCCCTGCCTCGTCCGATACATGAAGGCCCTTTCCCTGCGCGCGGAAAAGGGCCTTCTGCATCAGGCGAAGGACAGGGCGAAGATGGAAGAGATCAGGGCCTTCGATAAACGCCTGGAGGATCTCCGAAAGGGCCTTTCATCCGGCACATCCGCCGAGAAGAGAGAAAAAATCAACGAGTGGGCCTGGATGATCGAGGAATACAGGGTCTCGCTATTCACCCAGGAGATAAAGACGGCCTACCCCGTATCCCGGAAACGCCTCGCTGCCAGGCTCAAGGAGATCGAAGAGATGACCTAAAATTCCACCAAGGGAAGAGCCTTTTCGACCTTGAAGTAAACGATGAACTTCGTCGCCGGCCTGTATTTTTCCTGAATCTTGAACTTCTTGAAGAATTCGTCGATCTTTTTCCCGTCCGCCTCCTCGCGGGTCTTCTTCAGATAGAGCCTCCTGCCCGCGTTTTCCTTGTCCCGTTCCACGAAGAGATAGGCCACGCTGGTGTTGCCCTGCAGATTGGCGTGCGTCAGGCGATCGTACATGGCAAAACCGACGGTATCCTCGCCTTCGAAAAAAGGTTTTGAATAGGCGGCCACATCGACCTTCCCCTTCGAATCCGCCGTCGCAAGAACCCCGTAACCTGTCGTTTTTTCAAAGTATTCTTTCAGCTTCATGCATGAACCTCCTTTCATTTTTCCCTAAGATAATAACGGTCCCCCGTCCGTTCAAGGGCGGTGGATGAATTGATCCTGCTTGCGGGGATGGCTGTAAAAAAAAAGGGGGGGGTCAATCAAAAAGCTTCTTAAAATCGATCTCGGGGTCCCCCAGACGGGATTTGATGGAAGAGATGTCCCTTCTGCTACGGATGGTACCCTGGATCTCATCGCTTCCACGGATATCCCCGAAGAGGATGGCGCCGGTGATCCGGTTTTCCTGAAGCACAATCTTTCTGTATACGAATTTTCTCCCATCGACATAGAGGAGGGATTCCTTTTTCCCCTCGCAGTCGATATCTCCCATGGACACGAGGTTGATCCCGGCCACTTTCAGGGTGTTGGCGGGGACCGTCCCTTCATATTTCACTTCCCGGCCGGTCATGTTGGATCCGGCGATCCGTCCCTGTGCCATGGCGGCGGGCCATATGCCGTAACAGAGGCCGCGGTATTCGATGATGTCACCCGCGGCGAAGATGTCTTCAATGGATGTCTTCATCCAATCATCTACTTTCACGCCCCGGTCCACTTCGAGGCCGAGGGACGCCGCCAGGGTGACTTCCGGGGAGACCCCGGCCGACATGAGCACCATGTCGGCCGGAAGCTCTACGCCCCCCTCGAGGGAGATAGACAGGGACGTTCCTGCGGTTGATATCTTTTTGACATGTCGTTTCAAGTGAAAGTGAAATCCCATCAACTCCAGCTGCCTTTGCAGGAGGCTGGCGCCCCCCTCATCCATCTGTCTCGGCAGGAGCCACGGAGAGCGTTCCAAAACGGACACTTCGAGGCCGAGTTTCCTCAACCCGTTGCCGGCTTCGAGCCCCAGAAGCCCGCCGCCGATGAGAACGACTCTTTTCGAGGTCTTTGCCCATTCCCGGATTCTCTCGGCATCCTCGACGGTTCGAAGGGTGAAAACGCCCTCGAGGTCAGCGCCCTCCACGGGCAGGACATTGGCGGTACCGCCTGTGGCCAGAAGGAGCTTCTCGTAGGGATAATCTTCCCCGGCGGCCGATCGAACGGTCTTCGATGCCGGATCCATGGAGACGACTTCTTCGGCAGGGTGAAACTCCACACGGTTTTTCTCATACCAGGAAAAATCGTGGAGGGTAAACCCGGAGAGCTCCTTTTCACCTGCAAGATACTCGGGCAGAGCCGGGGTATAGTAGAAGGGATAACGGCTCTTGGTGAAGATGCGGATGGCCCCATCGGTGTCCAGACGACGAATCATCTCCGCCGCGGAATTTCCCGCCACACCGTTTCCTATGATCAAATATCTTGTCATGCCCTTTTCGTCTTTCCGGGGTTGTGAGCGAAGATGTTTCAGTTTAGAGACCCCGGTGCATCCTGTCAATGAGGAAGAATGCCATTGCGATTATTCGAAATATATCTGAGGTTCGAATAACAACTTATGCGTAATTATGAGTAGTAATTTGTAATAATTAGTTGATTTTAAGGATAAGATTGTCTATATTTGCGCCCTCATCTGGAGGAGATCATGTCTGAAAAAATGCTGAACACAAAGGAGCTTGCGGCCTACCTGGGCATCCATGAAAAACAGGTCTACGCGCTTCTGAAGGCGGGCCGGATACCTGGGACCCGGGTTACAGGGAAGTGGGTTTTTCCGAAGAAAACTATCGATGAATGGATTGAAAGGAAGGCGAAGGGCGGCCTCAAGGACGCCCGGGAAAAAAGCCGCAAAATCGAAGGCGCATTGCTGGCAGCCGGTAGCAACGACCCGGTACTGGATTTCCTGCTCACGGGCATGAGGCACACCCACCCCGATTTTTACTTCTTTTGCGCCAACACGGGTAGCAGCGAGGGGCTCAAGGCACTGGGCAGAGGGTACACCGACATTGCCTGGACCCATCTGTTCGACCCGGGGACAGGCCGCTACAACACACCCTTCCTGGAGGATTACCTGCCCGGCATCAATGCCGTCCTTGTCCACCTCTTCCGGCGGGAGCTTGGCATTGTCACGGCACCCGGAAACCCCCGCGGCATCCGGGGATTCGATGACCTTGCGGTGGAGGGCATCCGGTTCGTCAACCGTCAGGCCGGTTCCGGCACGAGGCTCCTTCTGGATTATCAGCTGAAAAAGCACGGCATTCCTGCCGAGGCCATCGGGGGCTACGACCGCGAGGTGTACACCCACATCGAGGTGGGCCTTTCGGTCCTGTCGGGCGAGGCTGACGCCGGGCTTGCGTCCGTGGCCGTATCGAGGCTCATGGGATTGGACTTCATTGCCGTGACCCGCGAGGAGTTCGACATGGTCGTGGGGCAATCGACATACTTCAGCAAAGGCATCCAGGGCCTCGTGGAGGTTTTGCGCTCGGAGGGCTTACGCGATCGCTTCGAGAAACTCGGGGGCTACGGCTTCGAGGACTCAGGGAAGATCCTCTACTCGACCGTCTAACCATTGAACAAAAAGGAGGAGTGACCGATGAGAAAATGGTTTATCGCGGGCATGCTGGGTCTATTGATAGCCCAGCCATCACCCGGTTTCGCGCAGGCCAGGGGTTTCATCCTGATGGCAAGCACGATCGGGCCCATCGACTCGGGCATCGTGGGCGCGATGGAGAATCAATTCGAGAAGGAAACGGGGATCCGGGTCCGACACGTCGGCGCCGGCACCGGGGCCGCCCTCAAGATTGCCGAGAAAGGAAATATCGATCTCGTCATGGCCCACGCCAAAGCCCTTGAGGAAAAATTCATCGCCGGGGGCTATGGCATAGAGCGGATCCCCCTCATGTATAACGACTTTGTCATCCTGGGCCCGGCCGCCGACCCTGCCGGGATCAGGGGGATGAAAACAGGCGCCGAGGCCCTGAAGGCCATCGCCGCCAAGGAGGCCCTCTTCATCACCCGGGGCGACAAATCGGGAACCCACGTGGCTGAGATGGACATCTGGGCGAAGGCGGGTATCAAACCCGCTGGCCCCTGGTACGTCACCTACGAGAAAGGCAGCAAAGGCAACGCTCCCACAACCCGATATGCCGATGCAAAGGGGGCCTATGTCTTCATGGATCGGGCAACGTACCTGGCACTCGAGAAGGAGATCAAGCTCGTCATCCTCGCGGAAAAGGACGAGGCCCTTCTGAACGACATCTCCCTCATCCCCGTGAACCCGAAGAAATTCCCCCGCGTCAACCACCGGGACACGATGACCTTTGTCAAGTGGCTCACAAACCCCGGAAAAGGCCAGCTCATCATCCGGGACTTCGGGAAGGATAAATACGGAAGCCCCCTCTTTTTCCCGAACTCGGAGGCCTGGCGGAAGAAATACGGGACCAGGGGCTGATGCCGTCCCGGAACATCTATCTTAATACAAGGAGGTAAAGAAGTGAAAACTCGCAAAAGCCTTTTCACGGCTGCTCTCTCACTGATGGCAGCCGGAATCTTCATGGCCGCCGGCTTCACCACCCCGGTGGACGCGGCGGCCGTCCAGAAAAACATCATTCTGGCCACAACGACGAGCACCCAGGACTCGGGGCTTCTCGACGTCCTGATTCCCATCTTTGAGAAGAAGACGGGTTACTTTGTGAAGACCATCGCCGTGGGTTCCGGTCAGGCCATGGCCATGGGTCAAAAGGGAGAGGCCGATGTGCTCCTCGTCCACTCCCCCGCGGCCGAGAAGAAGTTCGTGGAGGAAGGTTATGGTGTAAACCGCCGTCTGGTCATGCACAACGACTTCATCATCGTCGGCCCCCCCGGTGACCCCGCGGGCATCAGGGGCATGAAAAAGGCTTCCGAGGCCTTCAAGAAGATCGCTGACTCGAAGAGCATCTTCATGTCCCGCGGCGATAACTCGGGGACCCACGTAAAGGAGAAGGACGTCTGGAAGGCCGCAGGCGTGAAGTACGAGGGTGAAACATGGTACCAGCAGACAGGCCTCGGAATGGGTCAGACGCTGGCCGTGGCGGCGGAGAAAAAAACCTATACGCTGGCCGACCGGGGGACCTACCTGGCTTTGAAGAAAAACCTCGGCCTCGACATCCTGGTGGAGGGTGACGTCATTCTACTGAATATCTACCACGTCATCGAGGTGAACCCGAAGAAGTGGCCCAAGGTGAACGCCCCGGGGGGGAAGGCCTTCGCAGACTTCATGGTCTCAAAGGGGACACAGAACATCATCAAGACCTTCGGCGTTGACAAGTTCGGCTCGCCCCTCTTCTTCCCCGACGCGGGCAAAAAGGTGGAGGACCTGGGAAAATAAATGGACATCATACTCGACGGCATCCGGAAGGCCTTCTATCTGCTTTTCACCTTTGACGCCGAGGTCCTTGGCATCACCTGGTTCTCCCTGAAGGTTTCCGGCACGGCCACATTCATCAGCCTTTTCATAGGCATGTCCGTGGGGACGGCGGTGGCCCTCACGCAGTTTCCCGGGCGCCGGTTCGTGGTGAGTCTCATTAACACGGGTATGGCCCTGCCTCCCGTTGTCGTGGGCCTCTTCGTCACCATTTTTCTCTGGCGAAACGGTCCCCTCGGGTTCATGGAGATCCTCTACACACCGGCAGCCATGATCATCGCCCAGGCGATCATCGCCACCCCCATCGTGACGGGGATCTCGCTCGCGGCCATGCAGCAGCTCCCGAAGAAGCTCCGGCTGCAGATCCTGGCCCTAGGGGCCACGAGGCTCCAGATGGTGCGGATCCTGATCCGCGAGGCCCGCCTCCCGCTCCTGGCCGCGGTGATGGCCGGCTTCGGCGGGGTCATCTCTGAAGTCGGTGCCTCCATCATGGTCGGTGGCAACATCAAGGGATACACCCGCGTTCTCACGACGGCGACGGTCATGGAAACGAGCAGGGGAAATTTCGACATCGCCATTGCCCTCGGGATCGTCCTTCTCATCTTCGCCTACATGATCAACCTCGTCCTCACACAGATCCAGCAGAGGGAAAGACCGCGGTGACGATTGAGAACGTCATTCTTGAAGCCAGAAACCTGAAGGTCATCCGGGGAGGAAGTCTCCTCGTGGATGTACCGTCTCTTCAGATCAGGGAAGGGGAGACGCTGAGCCTCATCGGGCCCAACGGTGCCGGGAAGACGACCCTCCTCCAGGCATTATCGTATCTGATGAGGCCCTCGGCCGGGGATATCCTTTTCCGGGGAGAGAAGGTGAGCGCGGGGTATGCCACCCTCGACTACCGGCGGAAGCTCGCCATGGTCTTCCAGGAACCCCTCCTCTTTGACACGACGGTTTCCGAGAACGTGGCGTCGGGGCTTAAAATCCGCGGACTGGGATCAGGCATGATCAAGCAGGTTGTCACCAAGCAGCTCAACCGTTTCGGGATCGGCCATCTCTGGGACCGTTCCGCTCGGACGCTCTCCGGCGGAGAGGCCCAGCGGACGAGTCTTGCCCGGGCCTTCGCCATCAAGCCGGAGATCCTTTTTCTCGATGAGCCCTTTGCATCCCTGGACCCGCCGACCCGCGAGGCGATCATCGTCGACCTGGGGAAAGCCATCGCCGAAACAGGTACGACCACCGCGATTGCCACCCATGACCGCAACGAGGCCCTGCGGCTGTCGGACCGGATCGCCATGATGGATGAGGGGAAAATCGTCCAGATCGGGAGCCCTTCCGATGTGATGAACCGGCCCGTCAGCGAAGGGGTCGCCGCCTTCGTGGGCATCGAGACGATCCTTCAAGGCCGCGTCAGGGAAAGAAAGCGTGGATCCGTCATCGTTGACGTCAACGGCAAAGAAATCGAGGCCGTGGGGGATTTCGAGGCCGGTGCCAATGTCGCCCTCTGCATTCGCCCCGAGAACGTAACCCTGTCGTTACCGCCGGCCGCTTCGGCGACCAGCGCCAGGAATGTCTTTCGCGGAAGAATTAACAGGATCACGCCTCTGGGCCTCGTCGTTAAGATCGAAATGGCCTGCGGCTTCCCCCTGGTGGCCTACGTGACAGAAAATGCCGTGGAGGACTTAGGCCTTCGTGAGGGCAAGGACGTGACAGCCCAGTTCAAGGCCACGGCGATCCACATCATTCGCAAGGGCAGCACGTGAAAAAAATAACGAAAGGAGATTAACAACAGATCAACGTGAAAGTTTACATCGCTTTTGACGACACGGACACCGTCGATTCCGAAGCGGGAACGGGAAAACTCGCGCGGCGCTTCGAGGCGCTTCTGCCCGGGGGATGCCGCCTCTGGGGGGTTCTTCGGCAGCAGCTTCTGGTCGATGACCGCATTCCCTACACCTCGCACAACAGCTCGGCCTGCGCCGTTGTCGTTCTGAGGGAACCGTCGCAGGCTGGGGAACTGCTCGAGCGGGCCATCGCCCACATCGAAAAGGAGTCCGCGCCGGGAAGCGACCCGGGGCTGTGTCTCGCCCCCGAGAATGGTGTTTCGCTTTCAGCCCTCATGGCCTTCGGTGTCCGCTGCACAAAAGCCGTGGTCAGCCAGAAAGAGGCCCTGGCGGCTGCCAAGGGTTTTCACCTCTCCGGACACGGCGGGACAAACGACGGCATCATCGGCGCCGCCGCAGCGGTGGGCCTGACGGCCTCGGGCTGGAACGGGCGTTTCATCGAGTTCGGACGCTTGAGGAACCTCCCCGACAGGGTCCCCGTTGAAACACTGGAGCGACACGGCATGCAGATCGTCCCCATGGATCGGGACGGCAGAGCACCCGGCGAAGGCGACTGGATTGACACGAATGGGTGGCTCCGGCCGAGGCTCCTGGGACATAGAGCGGTCATCGCCGTTGCGCCCGCCGGTCCCGGTTCCTGGCGCACACTCTGGGAGAAACGAAAGAAAGGATGACAACAGGGAAAAGGGGTCGTTTCCTGTAAAATATAATAGAAAGGAGGAGAAGATGAGAAAATTATTCATTGTTTTCGTGGTATCGTGCCTTGTGGTGGTCTGCGGTGCTCCCGCATCGGCCGTGGACATCAAGGTCAGCGGTCAGTACTACGCGCAAGGCGTCTTCGAGAGCAACCACTCCCTCAGGGATGAAGCCGGCCGAAATCTGCTGACGGGGACGGGGAGGGCCTCCTCGACGGCCTACGTCGTCCAGAGGCTGAGACTCCAGCCGGAGTTCAAGATTGCCGAGGGCCTCACACTCACGACACGCTTCGACGCATTGGAGAAGAAGTGGGGCGACGTCAGCTGGGCTCAGCAAAACGGAGTCTACGCCTATGACAACACGAACCGTTCTGTGGACAGACCCACTGCAGTTAACAACAGCCTGATCGCCGGGGACGCAATCAGGGCCCAGGAGAACATCGAGTGGGAGAGCGCCTATGTCAATTTCAACACCGCCATCGGCCGGTTCCTCGTCGGCTACTTTAACACCATTTACTACGGCACGGATTTTCTGAACAGTACCTGGGTCCGTCCGGGTGTGGAGTACGCGTATCCGATGGGCCCCTGGACCCTCGGCGCCAGGTGGGAGCATGTCGCTGAGGGCGGCTCCTACGGTACTGGCACGTTGGGTACCCGGCTTGTTTACTCGGAAGCCGACTTCGACGTCTACTCCGTCATGACGGACTACCGGTGGAAGGCCGGTTCCGCCGGTATCCAGGTCCAGTACTACCATGACAGCTTCAACGACTACGACAGGGGCGGGTTCCTCCGCAAGATCTACACGTTTAACCCCTATGTCAGAGCGACCTTCGGATCCCTCTTCATCGAGGCCGAGGGCTGGTATGGCTTGGGTGACTGGCAAGACTTCGGCAACTCCGCCGCAACGGATTCCGACCTGGATGCCTATGCATTGTACGCGAACGCCAAGTACACCATGGGCCCCTGGTACGTGGGTGGCCTTTTCAGCTCTGTGAGCGGTGACGATCCCGCGACGGCCGATAAGAGGGAGGGGAGCATTTTATCACCCCTCTTTCTGGGAAAGAACTACGACGCTTTTCTTCTCATGTTCAATAATGCAATCAACACATGGACAGGCACCTGGGTCGGTTACAATGGCGCGTCCATCAACACTTTCGAGGATAACTGCCTGCTCTGGAAGGCCTACGCCGGCTGGAACGTAACGCCGAAGTTAAGAGTCGAGGCCAGCTACGGCATGGCGAAGGCAGTTGAGTCGGCTTTCGTTGATAAGGATTACGGTTCCGAGTTCGACATCTACGCAATCTATAAGATCTACGACAACCTCTCTTACATGGCCGGTTTCGGTTACTGGTGGGTTGGTGACTACTTCAAGGGCACCAGCTCATCCAATGTGATCGACGACGACTACCTGCTCACGCACAAGCTCACCCTGTCCTTCTAGGATCGGGAGATAAACCTGTTTTTAGGGCCGACGCGGAGAAGACCCCCTCCGCTGATTTGCCTGCTGGCTCCTTTCTGTGGTAATATAAAAAATATTAACAGGACCGTATCAAGGGGGTACTCGAGATGCCGTGCATTATCTTTTGCCGCGAGAGGGGAAAGGTCAGCGAAGGGGAAAAGAAACCCAGGTTCAAGCTTCTTGCCGTTTCCGGGGTCGATATCCAGTTTTACGGAAAGCACCTCCGCAGGAAGGAACTGGAGCAGATTGCAGCGGCTGTCGGCGCAAAGCTGGTCATGATCGAGCGCAGCGGTGCGGCGGATGAAGAGGTGGAAATCAAGGATTAGGAGGCCCCATGGGACTCGTCAGGGACCGAGATGGCAAGCGTCTGCACATCAAGAGCAAACTCATGGGGGAGAGCCTCCTCAGCCGGTCTTTCGCGGAAGGCTATGAGGTGGCCCCCCAGCAGAGACTCTTTCCCGACGTGAATGTGATCAAACTCGGGGGCCAATCCATCTGCGACCTGGGAAAGAAATCCCTGCCCGCGATTGTCCGGGAGATCTCCGGCATCAGGGACCGGCACAAAATGCTGCTGACGACCGGCGGCGGAACCCGGAGCCGTCACATTTACGCCATCGGCCTCGAACTGGGAATGCCGACAGGGATCATCTCGAAATTCGGCAGCTCCGTCTCTGAACAGAACGCCCTTCTTGTCGCCACACTCCTCTCACCCTGGGGGGGGATCAAGATCGGCCATGACGAGATCATGAAGCTTCCCACCTACTTCTCGCAGGGCTGTATCCCCGTCCTGCACGGCATGCCGCCCTATGACTACTTCGCCATCCCCGCACCCGAATGGCGGATTCCCCTGCACCGGACGGACGTGGGCACCCTGATCATCGCCGATCTGATCGGGGCCAGGAGCTGCATCTTCGTCAAGGATGAAAAAGGTCTCTACACGGGCAACCCGAAGAAAAACCCCCGGGCGGAATTCATCCCGGCCATCACGGCCGGAGAAATTCTTGCGATGGAACTCGACGATCTCATCATCGAGAGAACCTGCCTCGAGATACTCCAGAACAGCGAGGTCGTGGACCAGATCCAGATTATCAACGGCCTCGTCGAAGGCAATCTCACCAGGGCACTCGACGGGGAGCACGTGGGGACCCTTATCCACAGAGACTGAGACCGTCCCGAAAGGTTAGGACCTTCCGTTCAGCAAAGCCGTCATGCCCGCAAAAGACTCCCGGATAAAAAGAGAAGCGAGGACCGTTGAGGCCATGATCCGGCTCTACTGCCGGGATCTTCACGGCACAAAGCCGGATCTATGTTCAGACTGCCGGGAGCTTCTGGCGTACAGCGCCGATCGCCTTGATCAATGCCCCTTTCAGGAGGGCAAAACGACCTGTTACAAATGCCGCGTCCACTGCTTCCGCCCGGTCATGCGGGAAAAAATTCAGGCGGTGATGCGCCTGTCCGGTCCCCGGATGCCCTACCGTCACCCGCTTCTTGCTTTATACCACTTCCTCGACAGCCGCCGGAGTGAACCGCTCAAACCGCAGAAGAATCCGCCGAAGAGCGGGGCTTGACAGGGCAGGGGGCATACCTTAAATAAAACGGAAACGTTCGAAGGAGTCGATCGCGATGATAAACCGTCGGGGCCGAAAGCCCGACATCCACTATCCCTGCCCGTGGGGATACAAGGTCATCGGGACAGACGAGGCCGTCCTGAGAAGCGCCATCAGCGAGACCGCGCAAGATATCGCTCACCGTGTCACGACGTCGAACAGGAGCGCCTCGGGAAAATACATCTGCCTCGATGTCGAGATCCTCGTCTTGAATGAAGACCAGCGCCTGACCATTTACGAAAGTCTGAGAAGACATCCCGCCGTTAAAATCGTCCTCTGATTTGCAGGTTCTCTGCTACTTCCCCGAGAAAAACCACGTCCCCCCGTGGGGCAAAAGAGGCGTTCTCCCCTCTTCCAGACCCGCGGCCTCCGCCGCCCTGCGGTAATCCGCGGGCGGCATGTCCATGGGCTCATCGGTGAGGTCGAAGACCCCCCACTGCTGGGGGATCAGCACGCGTCCCCGGAGTTCCTGAAAAGCCTTTACGGCTTCCCCGGGGTTCATGTGGTACGTCCGCATGAACCAGGCGGGCTCATAAGCGGCTATGGGCAAAAGGACCGCATCCATCGGTCCGTATTTCCGGCCGAATTCTGAGAACCCGTGAAAATACCCGGAGTCGCCGCCGAAAAAGACCCTCCGGTCAGCGGACTCAATTAGCCAGGATCCCCATAGACGGCTGTTGGTGTCCCAGGGTGTTCGCTTCGTCCAGTGCTGTGCCGGAAGGAGCCGGTACTGAACCCCCTCGTGGGTGTAGGTTTCGTACCAGTCAAGCTCGACGACACGGGCGCCGGGGAGCACATCGGCGAACCATTCCCTGTAGCCGAGCGGTGTCAGGTAGAGGGGCCCGCTGCCCAGCTGCCGGATGCTTTGCTTGTCGAGGTGGTCGTAGTGGCTGTGGGAGAGGAGGACTACCTGCATGGGGGGGAGTTCCCCGGGCGGAATGGGAATCGGGGTGTGTCGGCGGATGAAGGTGACGATGTCTCCGAAAACAGGGTCCGTGATGATATTCTGTTGACGAAGCCGAATCCAGAGTGTCCCGTGGCCGAGATAGGTCACGGAGTCCCCGGCCGCCAGAATCTGATCGATGTTTGGTCTTGTCACCTGAAAAACGGGGCTCCTCTTCTTGACCTCCGAATAGGGGTTGGGGCCCAGTTTCCATTCCAACAGCCTGAAGATGTTTCCGACCTTTTCTTCCGGAAGCCAGGGGTTGAAAAAACCCCCATCTTGGTGATGCCTCTTTTCCCGGGAGAGCGACTCGAGGTCCCCCTGCGGGCTGCAGAATGAAAGGAGGGGTGACCCCACCACGGTTGCGACGGAGAGGAGCAGGACGCAGAACTTTTTCATAAGCCTCCCTCCCCCGGCGGACTACTTTCTTTTCCGAATTCTGAACTGATCGATGGGGTTGAGATCCACGTCGTACGCGCTCAGGACGAGTTCATCGCCGGAAACATGAAAGATGCAGAAATGGTGGACGTTCATGAAAACCGCGCTGTCAGCGCTGTAGTGCAATTGAAAATGAAGAGGGTCTCCGCCCCCGCCGGTGACGATGTAGGTTACGTCTCGGACCCGCTGCCTCTCGTAAAAGTGGTGATGACCGCCGAAGACGATGTCCACAGCGTATTTCTCGAACAGAGGCGCGATCTTTTTCTGAAGTCCCTTCTCATCGGGGAAAATACCCGTCGAAAAGGGGGAGTGATGCAGGATAACGGCAACGAACGTATCCTTTCCGCCGGAGCGCTGAAGCTCCGCCTCGAGCCACCGGTACTGATCCGATCCGGGGGTGAGCCGGCTGTTTGTGTCCAGGAGGATGAAATGGACACCTTGGCGATCGACGGTATACCATTTTTCATTGCCGGGCAGCGTAAAGGTGTCAAAGTAATACGATGAACCGACATCATGATTGCCGCGCACAGGAAAGAATTCCGCCTTCGCAGTCAGAGGAGCGATGATCACCTTGAAATCGGCCCAGTCCTTTTCATCTGCTCCCCTGTTCACCAGGTCCCCCGTGTGGAAGACCACCCGGGACTTGAACCTCAGGATGCCCTCCACGATCTTGCGGTGGATGTCTGGACTCCCCCGGGAATCGCCGTATACCGCCATGATCCCGGGCACGGCGGTGTCCTCTCCCCGGGCACCAGGAACCGGCGACAAGGCAAATAACAGGACGATGAGCCCCGCGAATTGCAGCGTTCTAAAGGGGTGCTTGCCCGAATAAAGCGTCTTGAGAACGGCCAATACCGCCATGGTTCTCTCCCTGTCCGAAATGCGAGTTTTTCTACTTGATGAATGATCCCTTTGTCAATTAAATTATCAAGCGGGGAAGATGGTCATTTGATTTGAAGCGTTCACGGACAGGCTCATGAAACGAATTTTACGATCTCTTGTTTGCATGTCACTTCTTTTCCTCTTTGCGCCCGCTCTTCAGGCCAAGGAAAACGCCGTCATTGATCTGACCATCCTCCATATCAACGACACCCACGGGCATATCCTGCCCCACATTCAAAAAAGCATCGACCGGAAAAGACCCGTCGGCGGAGCTGCATACCTGGCAAAGATGATATCGGTTGAGAAGACGGAAAACCCCGGGGGAACGCTGATCCTCTCCGCCGGGGACATGTTCCAAGGGACACCGATCTCCAACCTCTTCCATGGCAAACCGGTGATCGAGCTCATGAACGACATGAAATTCGATGCCATGACGGTAGGAAACCATGAATTCGACTGGGGACTCCATGTCCTCAAAGAATTGAGCGAAGCCGCCCGCTTCCCCTTTCTTTCCGCTAATGTCGTCGACCGCCACAACCGGGCACCGCCCTGGATCAAACCCTATGTCATGATGACGAGACAGGGTTTGAAGATAGCGATTTTCGGCATTACCACACCCGAGACGAACGCCCTGACGAAACTGGGACGGATCGGAATTTACCGCTTCCTGGACCCCGAAAAGGTGTTACCCGAGAGGATCCGGGCAGTGAAAAAAGAGGGCGCCCGGTTCGTCATTCTTCTCTCCCACCAGGGGTTGGAGGCCGACATCGATCTGGCCCGGCGCGTAGAGGGGATCCATGTGATTGTGGGCGGCGACAGTCACACGGCCGTGAAGACGCCTGTTTTGATCGGCGAGACGATTGTCGTCCAGGCCGGATGCTGCGGCCATTACCTAGGCGTTTTGAAACTGGAAATAGATAGGGAGAGCGGCCGTATCCTGAAGCACACCCGGAAACGGGGGCTTCGAAAAGTCCTTTCGGGCCCCGATGACTCCTACGATGAGGGGGCCCGGAAGATCGTCTCGAAATACCACGACCAGATCAAGGAGAAGTTCAGTCGTGTCATCGGGGAAACGACCGTAGATTTGGTCCGGCGGCCCTATCATGAATCGAACATCGGAGACCTTGTCTGCGATGCCATGAAGGCGGCAACCGGCGCCGCCATCGCATTCCAGAACAGCGGCGGCATCCGGACAAACATCCCGAAGGGAAGGATCACCCTGGAGCAGGTACACACCCTCCTCCCCTTTGATAATCTCCTGATCTCCATGGACCTGACGGGCAAGCAGATCTTGGAGATCCTGGAGCAGGGCGCAACCCTGGAGCACGGCATTCTCCAGGTGTCCGGTCTCCGCGTCGTCATCAACACGGACAAACCCGGGGGCTCGAGGGTGCAGCAGGTCACCGTGGGAGACCGCCCGCTCGATCCGAAGAAAACCTACCGCGTCACCACCAACGATTTTCTCGCCGCGGGCGGCGACAAATACGCAGCATTCAAAGAGGGGAAGAAGGCTGTTTTCGGCGAGTTCATCAGGGATCAGTTTATCAAATATCTCCGGAAGCACTCCCCGGTGACCCCCCGCGTCGAAGGGAGGATTGTTATTAGGCCATGAAAGATCAGATCACCGTCTACGTCAATGACAGGCCCGTCAGCATTTACCGGGGCATGAAGGTCAAGCACGCCCTCATCAGCTTTGATCAGACACTTTACGAAGCGGCGGAACAAGGCGACATCGTCATTGAGGACAGCCGCGGCTTCGAGGTCGGTCTTGATGGACCCCTGCGGGAGGGTTCAAAGCTCTTCACCCGGTCCACCAGGGCTCGTTAAGCGTAGGCGTCTCATGACACCGGCACCGACGGGCCCTCTTGTCAAAGCGGGGACTTCCACAACGGCACGAAGAGCCGCCGGAACAGGAAAAACATGAAACATGCCTATCAGTTCGAAAAGATAAAGTCTGTCAGATACCGGGCTGGAAATATCGGAGACCTGCTCAAGCATTCCTGGCTCATCGAGATTCTCTCCTTTCTGAAAAAGCAAAAAGCCGGGTCCCCTTTTCATTATGCCGACACTTTCTGCGGTTTTGACGAATACAGCATCGGCAAAGGCCAGGCAGAGAGAATCAGGATGCAACTCTCCCGGTCCCCACTCCTCACAATACAAAGGAGGGCCCTTTTACGGGACCGATATCTCGGCAGTGTCTCCATCGCGCGAAAAATCCTCGGCTCATACGGACGGTTGTCGGTTTTCGATACCAACCCGATCGCCCTCGATTGTTTCAGGGGATCGGGTGTCGGCACCTTGAAAATAAAATCAGGGTATGATGTACTGAAAAAAAAGATACCCTATGACCTTATCTTCCTCGACCCCTACGACGATTTCCTCGACGGCCACGAAACGGTCCTCGCAAAGATATTCCGCAAGGCAGGAGATTCCTCCGTGTTCCTGTTCTTTCCTTTCAGGCATTTCGCCCAAGAAAGAGGTGCTCTCCGGATCATCGGGCAGTCCGGCTCGAGATATATACACGGCTCGATCGGAAGAGGAGACCCCCTCCTGGATGGCGTCTATCGCTTCGCCGTTTTCCTGTTCCCCGTCGGCCATATGGACGGGAAAGCATGCCGGCATCTCACCCGCAAACTCGAGGCCACTACCGCGATGATCCGAGGGCTCCGGGCATCGGCTTGAGGGGAATTTTGCACAACCCTTGCAAGGGATCATTCCGGATCGGAGGTATAGGATGAAATATGAAGTTGTGATCGTGGGCGGGGGCCCCGCGGGCATCTTCGCCGCCCTCACCCTGGCCGATCTCGGTATCCGGAATGTCGTTCTCCTCGAGAGGGGGAAGGACATCGGGGAGAGAAATCGCATCGATGCCGATGATATGCTCTGCGGCTGGGGCGGTGCCGGCGCATACAGTGACGGGAAGCTGACCCTGTCGCGGGAGGTGGGCGGGTACCTGGGGGAGTACCTCCAAACGAAGGCCCTCTACGATCTTTTGAACGAGGCCGACCAGATTTATGTGCGCCACGGCGCAACGGATCGACTCTTCGGGGACATCTCCCCGGAGGTGGAGGCCCTCGCTGAAAGGGCCCGTCTCGCCGGCCTTGAATATATCCCCACACGGATTCGTCACATCGGAACAGAAAACTGCCAGGCGATCCTCGCGCGCATGCACGATTCCCTCACCGGAAAAGTGGATATCCGCACGGGCTGCGCCGTTCAGACCATCCTGGCCGATGGGGGAAAGGTCAAGGGCGTAAAACTCGCCGACGGGACGGTCCTGGAAAGCCGGTTTGTCATTGTGGCCCCGGGCCGCTCAGGGGCCCAGTGGATGAAGGAAACGGCGGAATCGCTGAACATCAAAACCAAGACCAGTCCCGTGGACATCGGTGTCCGGGTCGAACTCCCCGCAACGGTCCTGAAAGAGATCACCGACATCAGCTATGAGTCCAAACTCATTTACTACTCGAAAACCTTTGACGATAAAGTCAGAACTTTCTGCATGAACCCCTACGGGGAGGTCGTGACAGAAAAAATCGCCGGGCTTGTGACGGTGAACGGTCACAGTTACGCGACGAAGAAGAGTGACAACACCAATTTTGCCATCCTCGTCAGCAGTTCCTTCACGGAACCCTTCGATGACCCGATTGCCTACGGCCGTTACATCGCACAGCTGGCGAATCTCCTCGGGGACGGCGTGATCCTGCAGCGTCTGGGAGACCTTCTCGCCGGGCGCCGCTCCACGAGGGAGCGCATATCCAAATGTCTCACCAGGCCCACGCTTCCGCAGGCCACGCCGGGCGATCTGAGCTTTGTATTCCCTTACCGGCATCTCCTGAATATCATCGAGATGCTCCAAGCCATAGAGAAACTCGCACCGGGTGTCTATTCCCACCAAACGCTCCTCTACGGCGTCGAGGTGAAATTCTACTCGAACCGCATCGAAGTCACACCGGACCTGGAAACAAAAATCCGGAATCTCTTCGCCATCGGCGATGGCGCAGGGATCACCCGCGGGCTCCTCCAGTCTTCGGCAAGCGGCATCCTCGCCGCCCGTGCCGTCGCGCGGCGTCACAATAAATAGATTTGTTTTTTCTGGTTGAAAACTTGAAAGGGAACAGATCCTGAAGAAAAAAACGGAGAGGGGAAAGTCCCGGCGGCTCGACCATCAGGTCATCCGTCGGGGGAACTCAGTTTGACGATGCGGACACATTCTGGACCTGGGCGTCTGCCTTCGAGAGACTCGTCGGTGCTGATTTTCGGTTATATTCCTCGTAATACCGCATGACCCGCCGCACATAGGTCTTCGTCTCGGCATAGGGCGGGATCCCCCGGTATCGGGCCACGGCTTTTTCACCGGCATTGTACGCCGCCAGGGCAAGCGGCAGGTTGCCGTCGTACACATTCATGAGATAACGGAGGTATCGCACGCCTCCGTCGATGTTATCCTCCGGGTGAAAGCAGTCGTCTACCCGCATGCGGGACGCCGTTTTCGGCATGAGCTGCATCAGGCCCTTGGCGCCCTTTCTGGACACCGCCTTGGAGTTGAAATTGGATTCCGCCTTGATGACGGCCTTCACAAGGGCGTGGTCCACATCATACTTCCGCGCCGTCTTTTCAATCACCTTGTCGTATTTGACATAGTCGGGACCCAGGTTGAAGAGCACCCGTTTTTCCTTGATCCAGACCTTGAACCGTGGGCTTGTCGGCACATTGGTCAGGTGTATAACGCCCTCCTCATCGACATAGCCGTAAATATCCGCCGAGGCGAAATCCGCCGAAGCAAGGAGGGCCACAGCAATGGCGAGAGAGAATGGCGTCGTGATCAAGGGTTTCACGAACCTTAAACAGCTGCTGAGCATCAAAGAATCCCCAAAGTGTGTTTACAAGATGCGGGATGATATCTAAAGGGCCTTTTAATATGTTACAAGAACCATACCAGCGGGGTGGCAACTAACCCCCCTGCCGGACATCTTCGTCAATCGTGAACCGGTTTTTAAACCGTCGGCGGCAACTTTAGCAAAAATCTCAATTTTTTCAAGAAGATCCTATGCCCCCTCGCTGTCTGTCGCCGGGTCGATGTTCTCAGGCTCCGGGGCTTTGCAGAATCCATCGCCCCCACTTATGTCCTATCGGCATAGATGTCCCTTTATTTAAATGCTTTTTTGACCTCCGGGGCGATTTTTATTTGCCTTTTCGTCCGCACCAGGTCTTCATGCTCCCCGTCACGCCCAGAATGTCAACAAACCACTGAAAGAGCTCATCGGGAATCAGGCCTCTCAGGAGAACCATCGACCGGACCGTTCTCGGGCGCTTCGGTGAGTATCGGCCCTTTTTCAAAGCCGACTCCACGATGGCCTCTGCCACCACATCGTGGTCCCGCAGAAGCGGCGTAATCAAGTTTGCGATTCCTCGAAGTTTCGCCCCCTCAAACATCCCCTTGGCAATGTAGCATGGATGGATGGTGGACCATCGGACACCTTTCTTGCCTCGCTCCCAGGCCTCGAACCGCAGGCCTTCCGTCAGTCCCCAGACGGCCAATTTTGTCGCTCCATACATGGCCAGTTCGGGCACCCCGACGACACCGCCAGCCGAAGAAATGTTGACCACGTGCCCGCAGTCTCTCTCGTACATCCCCGGCAGAAACGCCCTGATCGTGTAGATGAACGATGTGAGATTGACGGCTATGGTCTTTTCCCACACCTCGTCGGGCTGCTCGAGGAAATCTCCGCCCATGACATAGCCTGCATTGTTTATGAGGATATCGACTTTTCCCATGTCCGTCACAGCCTGCCTGGCCAGTTCGTACACCCTGGCCTTATCGGTCACATCGCAGACATGGGCAAAGACCTGAACCCCCAAGTTTTCCAATGCCTTTTTCGCATCCTCCAGGGCCGGGCCGTTCAAATCCCAGAGGGTGACCAGGCACCCTTCGGCAACCAGCCGTTTCGCTGTGGCCAAACCGATGCCCATCGCACCACCGGTTACGACCGCACATTTCGATTTCAAATCCACGATACCCCTCCCTTTCATGAACCATTAATTAAATTTCTAATGATTTTAACATATTCCGCTAAGGATTTTCTTTCTTATGACGATAAATCTATTAAACCTTCCTTTTTTTCATCAAGGGGACGTCAGAAGAGGATCGCTGTGCCATCTTGCCCGGGGAGCGGAGGCGATGGAAAAGGTAAAAGTTGTATTTTCCGGCATAAATAAGAATTTTCTTTACGATTGCGAGGTCCCGACCGTCATCCTGCCGAAAACAGGCGACTTTCTTCGTATGAGTGTCCCCGGCCAAAGGGATCTTCACTGCTACATTGAATCCTTAGAGTGGCAGTACGCAGAGGTCGAAGGGGACATGAAGATCTCCCTGGTGGCACGGATGAAAATTCTGCTGGAAGACTGAGTTCCCCCTTCTCACAACCTTCGAAGGATCAACTCGAGCAAAAGGCCCGCAAACATCAGGTAGATGTATATCTGCCCGGAGGTCACCACGACTTCTGAGGAAACGACCTCAATCATCGCCAGCGGGACAATAAAGGAGAAGTAGGCAATACCGAGGAAAAAAAGCCTTCTCACCGGCCTCAGGTTTTTCAGCCGCGCCAGCCGGTTGTCCCGGTCTTCCCCTTCCACGAAAGATAACCTCTCTATCCGGGGTGCACTTCCCCGGCCTGTATCCCCCGACCGTGAAATACGCCCATGTTGACAACTGTTGATATTTGCCCTACATTGACGGCCCGGAGACAAGATATCATGAAGACAGCATACAGCGTCGCCGCTGCCGGGCTTCTGTTCCTCCTGTTTTCCTGCCTTGCCTGGTGGATTGAAAAGCCCACATTCAGCGTCAAAGAAATCCTCGTGGACCAAATATCTTCAGGGGATCTTCATATCACGCTGAAAGTAGAGGCCGAAAATCCCAATCGCTTCGACCTGACAATGACGGCCCTTGATTACACGTTCTTTCTAGACCATCGTGAAGTGGGAAGAGGTTCCCTGGCCCAGGAGGTCAAACTCCCGGCATCCTCCAAATCCACCGTGGAGCTTCCCGTTACGGCCCGCCTCAGCCCGACAGGCGGTCTTTTGAAATCCATTTTTTCCGCCCGCGAAAGCGGTTACAAAATCGAGGGGACGGCCCGGGTCAGCACGACCATCGGGAGCACGGCGATCCCCTTCACCGGGACCGGTTCCTTCAGACTGAAAAAGCGTTAACGGTCTATGGCCCAAATCTTTTTTCCTTCAATCAGCGCTTGAGCGGGATTCTGGATAGCGAAGTTAGATGTGTTTTTGATAACCGATCTTCGCGAAGCCCTTCGACAGGCTCAGGGTAAACTCACTGCCCGCCATGGTGAGCCTGTCGAACCATGCGCCTGCTGTGTAGCGAGCGTTAGAGCGGTCAAAAAACGTCTATTCACAGGAGGAATCCTGCTCAGTGCCTTTAGGCAAAAGCCCGTTAACAATTTTCACAGGCTAGATTTCAAAAGACTCCCCGTACCCGGGAACGCGGGTGGTGAAACCCAGTCCCTTTACAGCCTGTTCGAATTCCAGGGCGGCATTTTCCTCGCCGTGGACGATGAACACCTCCGGGTGATCACGAAAGAGGCCCAGCCACTCGAGGAGCTCCTTCTGGTCCGCGTGGGCCGAAAAGCCCCCGATAGTGTAAATCCTGGCCTTCACGGCGATTTTCTCCTTGAGGATGATCACGCTCTTCGCGCCGTCCACGAGCATCCTTCCCAGTGTTCCTCTTGCCTGGAATCCGGTGAAGATAATGCTGCACTCGGTTCTCCAGAGATTGTGCTTGAAGTGGTGTCGGATCCGCCCCCCCTCACACATGCCGCTTCCCGCAATGATGATGGCCCCTTTCTCGATCTGGTTGATCCGCTGAGACTCTTCCACGGATCCGGTGAAATGAACCTTCAGCGCCTTTTTGCTGTTCTTCAGGTGTAAGAGCTTCTTCGCCTCCTCGTCGTAGAGCTCGGGGTGAGAGTAGTAAACCTTTGTCGCCTCCTTGGCCAGCGGGCTGTCAACATAGACACTGAGCGGCGTGAGCCTGCCTTCCCTGACCAGCTTGCTCAGGATGTAGAGGACATCCTGGGTCCTTCCCACCGCGAAGGCCGGGATCAGGACATTACCGCCGTTGCGGAAGGTCTCGGTAATGGCCTCTGCAAGCTCGTCGATACTTTCCTCCAGCCCTTTGTGAAGGCGGTTGCCGTAAGTCGATTCGACAACGACGTAGTCCGACTTCGGGGTGTGTTCGGGATCGTTGATGATGGGGTTTCCCTTCTTTCCGATATCCCCCGAAAAGACAATCTTCTTCTCGCCGCCGTCGCGGCGGTACCAGAGCTCGAGGGTTCCCGACCCGAGGATGTGGCCCGCATCGGTGAAGCGGTAACGGATGCCGTCACTGATTTGTTCCATTTTCCCATAGGGCTTTCGTTCGAAAAATGGGATGGCAGCGATGGCATCCTCCACTGTGTAGAGAGGTTCCACGGCGATGCGTTTACCTCTCCGGAGGGTCTTCTTCGTTTCCCACTCTGCATCCTTCTCCTGGATATTCGCCGAATCGGCCAGGAGCACCCGTGTGAGATCTGCGGTGGCCGGTGTGGTGATAATGCGCCCTCTGAAACCATCCTTCACCAGCTTCGGGATAAGCCCGGAGTGGTCGATGTGGGCATGCGTCAGAAAGAGGTAATCGATCTCTTTCGGCCGGAAAGGGAAGGGATTCCTGTTGCGGTCTTCAGCACCGAGGCCCTGGTGCATCCCGCAGTCCACCAGCAACTGAAGGCCGTTTTGAGAAAGGTGAAAACAGGATCCGGTTACCTCACGGGCTGCACCGTCAAATCTCAGAATCACGAAAAAGTCCCCCCTGGCCGTTTTATTGCAACATCGCCCTTCACATATAACAAGAAAAGGGAAGCATCAAGAACATTTAGTTGGAGCCACCGAGAAAAAGATAGTTTTATTCTTGACATAAGCGGGAATGCTTCCTTAGACTATATAAGAGTCCCCCGAAGGGCCAATGGACGAGAGGCCCGGGCGGAGACCGGGTCACGTTCCGGAAGGGTCATCGAGCAACATGAATTTTTTTAAGGAAGCCGCCGAGAAAATTTACAGGGATGCCAAAAAGGAAGGCCGCCTCACCGAGGGGCGCTCCCTGAAAGAAATCAAGGAAATCGCTCTTCGCCACGAGGGGGTCATACAGACGCAGACAGGCTCCGTCGCCACCGACTCGGAACCCATGTCGAGATCTGCACCGCATACCCGGAACAGCCTGGACCACGCCTTCGGTGAAGCCGAAGAAGCCCTGGCCCGGCAAGCCGTGGAAAGGCTCGGCAAAGAAAAGATCGTGTGTCTGGACACGATTGTCGGCGACGGCCTCGACGGTGTGACAGCGCGATTCATCATGCCCGAGCATTATGCCCAGATTGCTTACGGGCTCAAGCTCCTCTTTGACGGCCCGAAGCCGCGGGTCGTCGAAAACCCGACCTATACAATCATCTATTTTACCGATGAAGCCTTCGAGTTGAACAAGTCGAAGAAGCTTGTAGAAAAAGATATCACCGTGCGCCTGATGATGGGGAATAAATGGGGTGAACAGGTCAAGATCTGCAGGAACACCATTTATCTCGGCGAGGGGAAAAAGGCCATCTTCATGTTCGAGGACTGGCGGGCGAAGGCCATTGACAAAACCGGCATCTTCCTCCACGCGGGGGCCAGGCGGGATTACCTCTGGGTCTACGACCTGGAAACGGAGAGGCCGGAACTCGTCGAGACGGTCACGGCCATCTCCGGGTTGACCGCCACGGGAAAAACCACAACGCTCTGCCGGAGGCTCGCGAGGCTGCCCAGGGAAAGTTCAGAGATGATCGGCGATGACGGGGGGATCTTCGGCTTCGACGGGAATTACACCGCCTTCGAAATCGGCGGGCTCTACGTCAAAACCGAGGGTCTCGACGAGAGTCAGCCGGAGATCCTCCGGGCGGCCGGGTCTAGGGACGCCTTTCTGGAGAACGTGGCGATCTCCAAGTACCCTTACATGCCGGATTTCAAGGACATCAGCAAGACCGGTAACGGCCGGGCAATCGTCACGCGGAAAAACCTCGAAATCGCCAGCAAGGGGCTCCGCGCCGACAAGACGGACCACATCGTCATGCTCTCCCGAAACCCCATGCTCAACGTCATCAGCAAACTCACGCCCGAACAGGCCACGATGCAGTTCATATACGGCGAGTCGATCGAGAGCACGGGGGGAAACCCTGAGGAGGCCGGTTCATTCATGAGGGTTTTCTTCCTCGACCCTTTCATTGCGGGGGATCGCCTCGAACACGCCATGATCTTCTACGAGATCATCAAGCGGAACCGGATCCGCTGCTATCTGGCCAACACCGGCACCATCGGCGAAAAAGAGGACAAGGTCACCCTCCGGCAGTCCCTGTCCACTTACAATGACCTGCTCCGTCACCAGCTGCGGTTCAGCTCCGAGCCCGATTTTCTCGGTTATCACTACCCCATCCGCTGTGATCGAGCCAACCTGGACGTGATGAACGCCTTTCCCCTCTTCCAGAACAAAAACATCTTGAAGAAGAAGGTCATCGACTTCCTGAAGGGGCGGGAGGCTTTCCTGGAGCAGTTTGAAAGTCAATACGGAAAGATCCCCCCGAACATCCGGGAGTCCCTGCCTCACCGCTACAAGGAACACCTGAAAGAAAACGCCTTTTTGGAATAGAAAACCTCTCCGGGAATCCAGGCTTTATCCCCTCTCCGGCCGCTGTCATTTCCCTCTTGCCTGAAAAGTCGGGAAGGTATAAAAGAGCTTGCGCCGGTTGACGGCCGGGAGATCATTCCTTCGATGACCAAAAAAATCCAATATCGAAAACTGATCAAGATCGGTTCCATGGCCCTCCTGACCTTCCCCCTGCTCATAGCGGGCTTCTCCCTTCTTTATCCCGACGTCTCGAAACTCAAGAAGGAAAATCCCCGTAAGACGGCCTTCATGGAATACCGGGAAAAAGAATGGCAGAACCAAGGGAAGAAAAGAAGAATCGCTCATACCTGGGTGTCCTTCTCCGCCATCTCACCCTATGCCGTAAAGGCCGTGATCATCGCGGAAGACGATAAATTCTGGTCGCACGAGGGCTTTGACTTCGAGGCCATGCAGAAGGCCCTCGAAAAGGATTTGAAGAAGAAAAAATTCAAGGTCGGGGGTAGTACCATCAGCCAGCAACTGGCCAAAAATCTTTACCTTTCCCCTTCCAAAAATCCCATCCGCAAACTGCGGGAAGCCATCCTGACCTGGCGTATTGAGAACGCCCTGACGAAGAGAAGAATTCTCGAACTTTATCTGAACGTGGTTGAGTGGGGAGACGGGATCTTCGGTATCGAGGCGGCCGCCCGGCATCACTTCGGAAAGTCGGCCGCCGACCTGAGCCCCAGGGAATCGGCCAAGCTGGCCGCCGTGCTTCCCAACCCGAGGAGATACCAGCCGACGGGCACTTCCAGATATGTCGAGAATCAATCGGAGAAGATCTACAGCATCATGGTCCAGCGGGGTATCGTCATTCCCGAGTTTGAAGACGTCATGATGCCAGACGAGTCTTCTCCAGGGGCGCCCACGGGGGCTGATCAGAAGCAAAAATCGATCGTTGGCCCTTAGGGCCAAACGTAAAAAGGTTTGAATTTCCGCCATGGGGATGGTAAATTACGAACGCCATCATTGCAGATAGATCCGCCCCGAAAATGAAGTGAAAAGGATTGCTCCTTTCCGGGGTCCCCTTTTTTAAATGACTTATGGATTGCCCTGCAATCTTCTGCCATCGTCAATAATTACTCAAGATCCCCGCAAATCCTGGTGAGGAGGGCATGATGAAGAAAGCGGTCCTCTCTTTTCTTCTTGGCATATTTTCCCTTGCCGGATGCACGTCGCCCGGTATCCCGGGGATCGGTGTTTTTGACGGCAAGCTGAAACCCTGCCCGGCTTCCCCCAACTGTGTTTCGTCTCAGAGCTCAGGGGAGCGCCACGGCATGGAGGCCATCCCCTACACCACGACGGGGAACGAGGCCAAAGAGAGACTTCGAGATATCATCAAGGGCATGGAGGGAAGCTCTATCATCACGGAAAAAGACGACTACATTCATGCCGAATACCGCTCCGCCCTCTTCGGATTCATCGATGATGCGGAGTTCTATCTGGACAACACCCGGAAACTCATTCATTTTCGCTCGGCCTCACGGGTCGGTTATTACGATTTCGGTGTCAACAGAAAACGTATGGAAGCGATCCGGAAAAAATTCCTGGCACCCTAGCGGATGGTTGAACTGCCCTTCAATGCCATTTGAGACGAGAACGACTTTTTCCATTATCATCCCCGTCCTTCATGAAGGTGAAGGCATTTTGACGCTCATGGACCGGATTCACGCCCTCAGGCCGGAGGAATCCTATGAGATTATCGTTGCAGACGGAAGCCCTGATCTCGACACCCTGGAGCCCCTCCGCAAGCGAAAAGACGTCGTTGCCATCGCCTCGCCCCCCGGCCGGGCGAAGCAGATGAACAGGGGAGCAAGTGTTGCCCGGGGGGAGATTCTTCTCTTCCTGCATGCCGACACAACATTACCACCAGATGCCCTGGGGAAAATCACAGAAGCCCTTTACGGAAATGATGCCGTGGGCGGTGCTTTTGATCTGGGCATCGCCTCGGAAAAGGTTTTTTTCAGGATCATCGAGTGCGCCTCTTCGTTCCGTTCGCGCCTGACGAGGATCCCCTATGGGGATCAGGCCATTTTTGTGAAGAAAGAATATTTCGACCTCATCGAGGGCTATCGGGAAATTCCCCTCATGGAAGATATCGAACTCATGCAGCGCATCAAGAAACGGGGAGACCGCATCTGCATCCTGAAGGAGCGCGTCAAGACATCCCCCCGGCGATGGGAGAAGGAGGGAATCCTTTGCTGCACGCTGAGAAACTGGACCCTCTCGACGCTTTATTACCTGGGTGTACCACCGGAAAGACTGAACAGGTTTTACCGTCATGGAAAAGACGCCTACGGATCCTGACGGCGGGGCAATCCGATGGAAGACACCATCAAGACCCATGCATCCCCAACGGGAAATAAACAGGCCGATGATTCCGGCGGTCAGGGCAAATCGCGGGGCTGGTGGAGACCCGTCGCCCTGCTTGCCGCCGTCGTACTGATTCTTGTTCTGGCCCGGCTCTTCGGCCTGGGCGAGAAACTCGGGGAACTCCGCGGATGGATACAATCCCTGGGAAGCTGGGGGTATGGAGCCTTCGTCATCCTCTACGCCATGGCCGTCGTAGCGGCACTCCCCGGCGCCGCAATCACCGTGGCCGCGGGGGCCCTGTTCGGCTCCATCATCGGGGTCATTTTGGTCAGCATCGGATCCACCCTGGGGGCGAGCCTGGCCTTTCTCCTGTCACGGTATTTTGCCAGGGACGCAACAGCCCGCTGGATGTCAAAAAACGAAAGGTTCCGGCAGCTCGATCTGCTGACCGAAAGGCATGGCGCCATCATCGTGGCCATTACACGCCTCATACCCCTCTTTCCGTTCAATCTTCTGAATTACGGGTTCGGCCTGACCAGCGTGCCCTTCGGAACCTATGTCTTCTGGTCCTGGCTCTGCATGCTCCCCGGCACGGTTCTCTACGTCGTCGGTGCTGACGCCATAACAAAGGGGGTCGCGGAGGGCGGCATCCCCTGGCTCCTGGTCGGCGTGCTTGCCGGTGTTGCTCTTCTGCTTGTCTTCCTGACGCGGTTCGCACGGAAAAAGTTAAGCGAGAAAGACAGGGTAAAACCTTGAGGGTATTCGCCCATGAATGAAAGGAAGATTTCCAGAATGCTCCTGGTCGGCGATATCGGCGCCACAAAGACCGACCTTGCCGTCATAGACCCCGAGAGGGGACCGAGAGCACCACTCGCGGCAAAGACATTTCAGAGTGCGAGTTTCGGGAGTATCGAAGCCCTGCTGAAGGAATTTCTCTCGCAGGTGAACCTCCCCGTCGAAGTGGTGATCCTTGGTGTTGCGGGTCCGGTCATCGGTGGGAGATCAAAAATCACCAATCTGCCCTGGATCATGGATGAATGGGAGATCGCAACGGTCCTGGGGCTCAAATCGGTCAGGCTTCTCAACGACATCGAGGCTGTTGCTCACGCCGTTCCGTTCCTGAAAGAGGCAGATGTCGAAACCTTGATTACCGGAGATCCCCAGGAATACGGGAACAAGGCTGTCATCGCGCCGGGCACCGGTCTCGGCGAGGCCTTCCTCGTCTGGGACGGCAAGCGCTACCGCCCCAGCGCCTCGGAGGGGGGACACGCCGACTTTGCCCCCGGAAACGACATGGAGACAGAGCTTCTGGGCTACCTCCGGGGCCTTTACGATCACATCAGTTATGAAAGGGTCTGCTCAGGCATGGGGATACCCAATATCTACGCCTTCCTGCGCAATAGCGGTTACGGCGAGGAACCCCGCTGGCTGAAGGAGAAATTATCCGCGGCCCCCGACCCCACACCCGTGATTATGGATGCGGCCATGGTAAGGGACAAACCCTGCAAGCTTTCCGTACTGACGTTGAGTGTCTTCGTTTCCATTCTGGGCGCCGCGGCGGGAAATCTCGCCCTCCAGGTGCTGGCGACGGGAGGGGTCTATCTTGCCGGTGGCATCCCGCCGCGAATCCTGCCATACTTGACCGGAGGCCTTTTCATGGAGCGATTCCTGCGGAAGGGCCGAATGTCGGATCTGGTTTCCAGAATGCCTGTCCATGTGATCGTGAACCCCGGAGGCGCCCTTCTCGGGGCGGCCCTGTACGGCCTTCATACAAAGACTGATTGAGGAGATTCCCCTATGATCACCCTGAGCGACCCTGTCCATCAACGTGGTATCAATACCATCCGCATGCTTTCCGTCGATGCCATCGAGAAGGCAAAATCGGGACACCCCGGCCTGCCCCTAGGCGCGGCCCCAATGGCCTACGTGCTCTGGATACGATACCTCAAGCACAATCCCGCGAATCCCAAATGGGTCGATCGCGACCGTTTTGTCCTCTCCGGGGGGCACGGTTCCATGCTCCTCTACGCGCTTCTCCACCTCACAGGCTACGATATTTCCCTCGCAGAGATTCAGTCCTTCAGGCAGTGGGGGAGCCGGACCGCCGGCCATCCGGAAAGTCATGTGACGCCCGGCGTGGAAGTCACCACGGGGCCGCTGGGCCAGGGAATCAGCAACGCTGTAGGGATGGCCATTGCAGAGGCTCACCTTGCCGCCCTGTATAACCGGCCGGCGCACACCATCGTCGATCATTACACCTATGTCATCGCCAGCGACGGCGACCTCATGGAAGGGGTTGCCGCGGAGGCCTGCTCCCTTGCCGGACACCTCCGCCTCGGCAAGTTGATCGTCCTTTATGATGACAATGAGATTTCACTTGCAGGATCGACGGCCCTGACCTTCACAGAAGACACGGCTCACCGCCTGGAGGCCTGCGGCTGGCATCTACAGAGGGTCCAGGACGGAAACGACCTGAGGGCCATTGACGAGGCCATCCGGATTGCCCGCGAAGAAACGATTCGACCTTCCATCATCTTTGTGCGGACCACCATCGGTTTTGGATCCCCGCACAAGCAGGGGACCTTTGAAGCACACGGTGCGCCCCTCGGTTCCGAAGAAGTCCTTCAAACGAAGAAAAACCTGGGATGGCCGCTGGAGCCGCTCTTCTACATCCCCGATGACGTCTTGCAGATATTCCGTGACGCCGTGAAAAAAGGAAAGGTCAGGGAAACGGAATGGGCCGGCAGATTGGCCCGCTACGCGGAGGATTATCCGGAGTCGGCCGTCGAATTAAAACGACGGCTGACCGAAGAAAACCGGCCCGGCTGGGATGCAGCCCTTCCTACCTTTCCCGTCAGCCAGAAGGGCGTGGCCACCCGCAAGGCCTCGGAGGAGATCATGCAGATCCTTGCCCGGGCCGTTCCCGGCCTTATGGGTGGTTCTGCTGATCTCAACCCCTCGACATTCACGTGGCTCAAGGGGATGGGTGACTTTCAGCCGCCGGGCACGTCTGCCGTAAACATCCAAGGCGCCGTCGGCGGCGGCTGGGATCACAGCGGTCGGAATATTCACTTCGGGGTGCGCGAGCACGCCATGGGCGCCATTGCCGTCGGCATGGCCGCCCATGGAGGCTTCATCCCCTATACGGCGACCTTCCTGATCTTCTCGGATTACATGCGCCCCCCGATTCGTCTGGCCGCCCTCTCGGACAGCCATGTGATATTCGTCTTCACGCATGACAGTATAGGCGTGGGGGAGGATGGTCCAACCCACCAGCCCATCGAACAGGTCATGTCGCTCCGGGCTATACCCAACCTGACCGTCATCCGACCTGCCGACGCAAACGAAACGGCCGCTGCCTGGAAGGTGGCCATCGAGAGAAAGAAGCCCACTGTCCTCGTCCTGACCCGTCAGAATGTCCCTGTTCTGGACTCCGGTACACTCCCCATCTCAAGCGGAGTCAGACGGGGCGCATATGTGCTGGAAACCGGCGGGGACAAGCCAGACATCCTTCTCCTCGCGACGGGCTCGGAGGTTCACCTGGCCCTGGCGGCCTCAGAGAAGCTCGCCGGGAAAGACATCAAGGCCCGCGTGATCTCCATGCCCTGCTGGGAACTCTTTTTAGAACAGCCCCAATCCTACCGGGACGAGGTCCTGCCCCCGGGGATCAAGAAGCGGCTCGCCATCGAGGCGGGTGTAACCCTGGGCTGGTGGCGATGGGCCGGCAATGAAGGAGACATCATCGGGATCGACCGCTTCGGTGCTTCGGCACCCGGAAATGTTGTCATGGAAAAGTACGGCTTTTCAGTGGATAATGTTGTAAAAAGGGCTCTCGCCCTCCTGGGAAAATGAGGGTTCGCCCTGAAGAAGGTTTGACATGACCCGGCTGCATGAATTTGCCAAACTCGGTCAGTCCATCTGGCTGGATTACATCAGTCGATCCCTGATCACATCGGGGGAGCTTCAGTCGCTGATCGGCGAGGGTCTCCGGGGGATCACCTCCAACCCGACGATCTTCGAAAAGGCCATAGCGGGAAGCGTTGCATATGACGACGATATCCGAAGGCTTTCGGTACAGGGAAAAACGGACTTGGAGATTTATGAAGCGCTGGCCATCCACGACATCAAGGGGGCGGCCGATCTCCTTCGCCCCCTCCATGAGGAGACGAAGGGCGCTGATGGTTATGTGAGCCTGGAAGCCAATCCGAAACTGGCTTACGACACGGAGGGAACCATTGTCGAGGTGCGCAGGCTATGGAAGCTTCTCGCCCGCCCTAATGTCATGATCAAGGTGCCCGCCACGGCAGCCGGTATTCCGGCCATTGAACGGCTGACCGCCGATGGTATCAACGTGAACATCACCCTGATCTTTTCCGTCTCGCATTACGACGCCGTCGCACGTGCTTACACCGGCGGTCTCGAGAAACTTGCGGCGGCGGGAGGACCCGTCGAAAAAGTGGCTTCCGTCGCCTCTTTCTTTGTGAGCCGAATTGACACGATAGTGGACGGGGCGCTGAAAGCAAAGGGAATAACGGATCTTCAGGGCAGGATCGCCGTCGATTACAGCAAGGTCGTTTACAGTCGTTTCCGTGAACATCTCGCCTCTGCCCGCTGGAAAGACATCGCGGGAAGGGGTGCCCGGGTTCAGCGGCTTCTCTGGGGAAGCACGGGGACGAAGAACCCGGGGTATTCCGATGTCCTCTACGTCGATCATCTCATCGGCCCGGACACGGTCAACACATTACCGCCGGCAACACTGGAAGCCTTCAGAGATCACGGCCGTGTTGCCGTCACGGCGGCTGAAGGAATGAAGGACGCCCGGGCCAGACTGTCCCGGTTGGAGGCACTCGGGATCAGCATGGATCAAATCACCCGGAAACTTCAGGATGACGGTGTCGCGGCATTCGCCCGGTCTTTCGAAGGGCTTCTGAATAGCATTTCCGAAAAACGAAAGAAGCTTTAGGTTCTGGTTGGACCTGTAAAGTCATTTTTCAACCCACAGAAAGCAGGAAGGGAGCAGTCTATGGGCAAGGATGTTTCAGCGTTTAAAAAGGAGGCGTCAGCGTACGCCGTGGAGCTCGTCGAGTCGGGAATGGTGGTGGGTCTGGGACACGGCAGCACCTCGATCCATGCCGTTCGGTATCTCGCGGAAAAACTCAAAACGGGAAAGCTGAGAAATGTGACAGGCGTACCCTGTTCCTTCCAGGTTGAAGAGGAAGCCCTGCATTACGGGATGCCTCTCAAGAGGCTGGAAGAGCTTTCCTCCATTGATCTGACCATTGACGGCGCCGACGAGGTGGACCCGAACCTCAACATGATCAAAGGGGGGGGCGGGGCCCTGCTTAGAGAAAAGATCGTGGCCCAGATCAGCCGGCGCGAGGTCATCGTCGTGGACGAATCGAAGCTCTCCCCGATGCTCGGGAGAAAGAGACCCATCCCGGTCGAGGTCATCCCTTTCGGCTGGCAGTTCCAGCATAACTTTCTCCAGACACTGGGCGCGAGCGTCACCGTGCGGCGAAACGCCGACAAGAGTCTCTACCAGACCGACCAGGGCAACCTCATCCTGGACTGCAACTTCGGCCCCATTGCTCACCCGCAGCACCTGGCTGATCTCATCCGGCAGCGGGCGGGGATCGTCGAGCATGGAATTTTTCTGAACCTGGCCACGGATGTGATCGTGGCCGGGAGCGAAGGCATCCGCCATCTCAAGCGTGAGCCGGAGTGAGTATTCGGGCATGATCAAGATTGAAGCATCCATCCTGTCGGCCGATTTCTCAAAGCTGGGGGAGCAGGCCATGGAGGCCGAATCCGCCGGCGCCGACGGCATTCAGGTGGACGTCATGGACGGCCGTTTCGTTCCCCGGATCAACTTCGGACCGGACACGGTCAAGGCTCTTCGCCCGCTGCTGATACGGACCATCGATGTGCACCTGATGGTCGTCGAGCCCGAGATGCACATCGAGGCCTATACGAAGGCCGGTGCCGATCGCCTTATTGTGCACCAGGAGGCCTGCCCCCAGCGCCTATACCAGGTTCTTCAATCCATCCGCCGGCTCGGTGTCGAGGCGGGTGTCTCGATCAGTCCAGGCACACCCCTTTCCGTCCTGGAGGACGTCTGGGACGTGTCGGACGTCATCCAGATCATGACGGTGAACCCCGGCCTCGGCGGACAGCCCTTCCTGCATGACCAGGTCGATAAAATCCGGTGCCTGGCCTCGAGGCTTCATGAATTGGGAAAGAACATCCCGATCATCATCGACGGCGGCATCGACACGAAAACGGCACCGCTGGTCATCAGCGCCGGGGCGAAAATCCTCGTTGCGGGATCGAGTATCTACAATCGCAGAGGCTCCGTCGCGGAAAATCTCGCGACCCTGCGGGCCAGTATCTCGAGTTTTAAAACTTAGGGAGGACCTGCTATGGAACTGGCAATCATCGGCCTGGGGAAAATGGGAAGCAGCATGGCCGTCCGGCTCGCCCGCGGGGGCCATCATGTCATCGTCTACAACCGGACCGTCCAGCGGGCCTTCGACCTGGCCCAAGAAGAGCCTCGCCTCGTCCCCGTGAAGACCCCGCAGGAAATAGTGACAAAGCTCAGGCCTCCCCGCCTGACCTGGATCATGCTCCCGGCAGGCGGCGCCACTGAGAATATGCTGGATGCCCTCCTGGACATCCTCTCAACGGGCGATACGATCATCGACGGCGGTAATGCCAACTTCAGGGACAGCATGCGCCGGGCACGGAAGGTCGAGGAAAAGGGATTGCACTTTCTGGACGTGGGGGTCAGCGGTGGTATCTGGGGTCTCACCGGGGGTTACAGCATAATGATCGGGGGCAGGAAAGATGTCGTCAAACGCCTGCAGGGGATCTTCGAAACACTCGCCCCGAAACCCGATCGGGGATGGGGCCACGTGGGACCCGCCGGATCAGGACATTTCGTGAAGATGATCCATAACGGCATTGAATACGGTCTCATGCAGGCCTACGCTGAGGGATTCGAGATTCTCAAGGCCAGGAAGGACTTCCATCTCGATCTCCGGAAGGTCGCCGAGATCTGGCGTCACGGCAGTGTCGTTCGATCGTGGCTCCTGGACCTCATCTCCGTCGCCCTCTCTGATAATCAGGACTTACAGGGCATCAGGGGATGGGTCGCCGACTCGGGAGAGGGGCGCTTAACGGTCTTGGAGGCCATCAACGAAGAGGTTCCCGCACCGGTGATCACGCTTTCCCTTCTGATGCGCCTGGTGAGCCGTCAGGATGAAAGCTATGCAGCGAAACTCCTGGCTGCGATGCGAAGCCAGTTTGGCGGTCACGAGGTGAAGAAAGAATAACCCTGTTGAAATTTTATGTTCAAGATCCTGCCCGGAGAACAACATGAATCAGACGAAAGCGCAGAAGGAACCGCCCGTCATCGTCATTTTCGGAGCCTCGGGGGATCTGACCCGCAGGAAGCTTGTACCGGCTCTTCACAGTCTCGCCTGCGAGGGACAACTCCCCGCGCGGACCGCGGTCATCGGGGTCGCTCGCAGCCCCGTGACCGATGAATCCTTTCGTGAGAGCCTTTACGGCGGTGTCTTTGATTACTCGAGACTGCTGCCGGGCCGGGAGGGCATCTGCGCCCTCTGGCCTCACTTTGCGGACCGGATCAGCTATCTCGCCGGAGCCTACGATAACGAAGAAACCTATCGGCAGCTGGGAAAGAGGTTGGCCGACTGGGCAGCCAAATCCGGCATGGGGGACAATTGCATTTTTTATCTGGCCACTCCGCCGGAGCTGTTCCCCGTCATCATCGACCAGATCGGATGTACCGGCCTCAACAAGGGCGTGACGGGGTGGCGCCGCATCATCATCGAAAAGCCCTTCGGGCGGGACTCTGAAAGCGCGCGGCGGCTGAACGAACAGATCCACGATGTCTTCGATGAGAACCAGGTCTATCGCATCGATCATTACCTGGGAAAAGAGACGGTACAGAACATTCTCACATTCCGTTTCGCCAATGCCATCTTTGAGCCTCTCTGGAACCGGAACTTCGTAGACCACATTCAGATCAACGTTGCCGAAAGCATCGGCGTGGAACACCGGGGAGGCTATTACGACAATGCTGGAGCTGTCAGGGACATGCTGCAGAACCACCTCCTTCAACTTCTGAGCCTGATGACGATGGAGCCTCCAGCGGCATACAACGCCAAGTCGCTCCGGGACGAAAAAATGAAGGTCCTGCAGACCGTCGCCCCACTGTGCTGCGAGAATGCGCTCCTGGGGCAATACAGCGGTTACCGCGATGAGGCCGGTGTCGCCGGGGATTCTCAAACACCGACGCTTGTCGCCGCAAAAGCCTTCGTTCAGAACTGGCGCTGGCAGGGGGTCCCGATCTATCTGAGGACCGGGAAGAAGCTGGCCCAGAAGGCCACGGAGATCATCCTGCAATTCAAGAGCGTCCCCCACCTGCTTTTCCCCGAAAATGTCGATCTCTGCCCCAATCATATTTCCATCTGTATCCAGCCCGACGAGGGCATCCATCTAGGTTTCGAGACGAAGCTGCCGGGTACGGTCATGAGAACGACCCCCGTCGACATGACCTTTCACTTCGGCGATCAGTTCGGGGCCCAAGCCATACCCGATGCCTACGAGCGTTTGATCATGGATACCCTGCAGGGGGACCCCTCCCTCTTCGCCCGCAGCGACGAGATCGAGTCGGCCTGGACGATTGTTGAACCCCTCATCGGCGAAAAAGAGGAGCCGATGCCCGTCCATCCTTACGAACCCGGCACTTGGGGGCCGCAAGCGGCGGAAGATTTCATCACCCGTGACGGCAGGGAGTGGCATTACAGCTGCAGCAAGGAATGACCGGTTGTATGAGACCCGAGATCCACATAAACACCGACGTCCTTGCCCGGCAGGCGGCCCGTTATCTGACGGAGCTTTCCCGGGAGGCCATTCGCTCCTCCGGGCGTTTCACTCTGGTCCTCTCGGGGGGATCAACGCCGAAGGGGCTTTATAAGAAGCTCACCGAGCCCGAGTGCTCCGATAAACTCAATTGGAATTCCATTCACATCTTTTGGGGCGACGAACGGTGTGTACCTCCGGATCACCCTGAGAGCAATTACCGTATGGCCCTCGAGTCTTTCATCGATCATGTACCGCTTCCGCCCCGGAACGTGCATCGCATCCAAGGTGAGACGCAACCGCAGGAAGCCGCGATAGCCTATGAAAAGAAATTGAAGACTTTTTTCTTTCCCGGCCATGTGGAACCCCCGGGGGTCCCCGGGTTCGACCTGATTCTGCTCGGCATGGGGGATGACGGCCACACGGTCTCCCTTTTTCCGAAGGCGGCAGCGCTGCATGAGCAGAGCAGGTGGGTCGTCGCCCATCACGTTGAAAAACTGAGAAGCTGGCGGGTAACCCTCACACCACGGGTCATCAACGCGGCCCATGATGTTTTATTCCTTGTATCGGGCCGGGACAAAGCCAGGTGTTTGAAGAAGGTCCTCCAGGGGCCGTATCGCCCCGACGAACTGCCGGCACAGGTCATACGACCGGCATCCGGCAGGCTTATGTGGATGCTCGACGTCGAGGCCGCACATCTCCTATAGTCATGCGTCTCATCGCCGGAAATTGACATGTTACACATGGCGCTCACAATTTTTATCCTGCTTTCCGCCCTCTTCATCACGCCGGTTTACGGTCAGACCATGGAGATATTTCTGCGTGAAGATTTCAACAGCCTCGAGAACTGGACCCCTTACACCTTCCCGAAAATAAAAGAACACACGACCTATTCCATTCATAGGGAAGGAAATAACAACTATCTCAAGGCCGAAAGTTCCGGATCCGCCTCCGGCATGGTCTACAAGGGAAAGTTCGACGTGTACCGCTACCCCAGGGTGAAATGGAGATGGTGGGTTTCAAATGTTTATCAAAAAGGCGACGCCAGAACAAAATCGGGTGATGACTTTCCCATGCGCGTATACATCGTGTTCGAGTACAATCCGAACGAGGCGAGTTTCTATCAGAAGACCAGGTACGAGGCTGCCCGGATCATCTTCGGACAGTACCCGCCTCACAGCGCCATCAATTACATATGGGCCAGTCGAGAGGACGAGACAGGGATTATGACGAACCCTTACGTTGAAGAAGCAAAAATGATTGCTCTTGAAAAAGGAAGTAAATACATTCGCCAGTGGCGGGAAGAAGAGGTGAACATCCTCGAGGATTATCGCAAAGCATTCGGGACGGAACCTCCCCATATGGCGAGCATCGTCATCATGAACGACTCGGACAACACGGGCGAGAAGTCCACATCCTACATGGATTACATCGAAATCTTCAGGTAGGTGAGCGAATGCGGAAGGAAACCCTCATTTTTTTTATCAAGTCACCCGATCGGGCGCAGGTTAAAACGAGACTGGCTGAATCCATCGGCGAAGAGAGAGCCCGGATCCTGTACCGCTATTTCGTTGAGGATCTCCTGGACACCCTGACCGGACAGGATATCCACCTCCGGCTCTGCGTCGAACCCCATGACGCGAAGGATGACATCTCGAGGTGGCTGGGTAACCGACATGATTTTTTCCCGCAGCGGGGGGCAGACCTGGGGGAGAAAATGAAGCTGGCCTTCGAGGAGACATTCCAGCAGGGCTATCGAAGCGCCCTGCTCATCGGAAGCGACGCGCCCGACCTGACGGGCGATATTTTTAAGGAGGGTTTTGTTGCTCTCTCCAGCCACGATGCTGTACTGGGTCCATCCATGGACGGCGGCTATTATCTCATCGGCTTTCGTGATGAGACTTTTCGCCCGGAGATTTTTGAAGGGATACCCTGGAGCACGAACGTGGTTTTTCAGCAGACCCTCGAGGCCTTCATCGCGTTCGGTGACGTCGTCCACATCCTTCCGGCCTGGAGGGATGTCGACGTGATAGAGGACCTCAAGGCCCTGATGCACCGCCACGGGGAAAGCCCTTTCCGGCAGTCGAGGACGATGCGTTATCTTGTGAGTCAAAAAGATTTCATCAGGCGGGATTAGCCGCAGGGAGGTCATGAAGATGGCAAAGTTCGACTTTGATATCGGGATCCTCGGGGGAGGCTCGGGGGGCCTCACCGTGGCAGCCGGCGCGGCGCAACTGGGCGCCAGAACGATCCTGATCGAAAAGGAACAGGAGCTCGGCGGGGATTGCCTGCACTTCGGATGCGTTCCCAGCAAGACCCTCATACGGACGGCCCACGTCTACCACCTCATGAGAAATTCGCGAAGGTACGGCCTCCCGGCGGCGGACGTTCACCCGGTGGATTTCCGGGATGTTGTCGGGCGGATCCGGTCGGTGATCGGCACGATTCAGAAGCACGATTCCGCCGAACGTTTTTGCCGCCTGGGCGCGCGGGTGGAATTCGGCCGCCCGGAGTTTGTCGATGAGCACACCGTGCGCCTGGATGGAGACGCCCATTCGGCCCATTGCTGGGTCATCGCCACGGGCTCTTCACCGGATATCCCGGCCATAGAAGGTCTTGATAAAACGCCCTATATCACCAACCGTGAGATTTTCTATCTCGACAGATTGCCCGCGTCCCTGATCACCCTCGGCGGGGGACCCATCGCCATTGAAATGGCCCAGGCCTTCTCCCGTCTGGGGACCCGCGTGACGGTCGTCCAGCGGGGCGACCAGATCCTGAACCGGGAAGACAGGGACATGGCCGATCAGGTGATGTCCGTCTTGAACACTGAAGGGGTCGACCTCCATTTGAACGCCGAAGCCCTGAGAGTGAGAGACCTCGGTTCAGAGAGGGAGGTTGACATCCGCAAGGGTTCAGAAACTTTGAATCTAAGGGCGGAAGTGATTCTCGTCGCGGCAGGCCGGATGGCGAATCTGGACGGTCTCGGGCTCGGGCGGATCGGCGTTCAGTTCGACCGGAGGGGGCTGAAGCTGGATGAACGTCTTCGAACAAACATCAAACACATCTTCGGCGCGGGGGACGTGACGGGAAGTTATCTCTTCACCCATGCGGCGGGATATGAAGGCGGGATCGTATTGAGCAACGCGGTCTTTCGCCTCCCGAGAAAAGCCAATTACACCTTATTCCCCTGGTGCACCTACACGGATCCCGAGCTTGCCAGCATCGGCATGAACGAAAGCATGGCCAGGACGGCCGGGATCAAATATACCGTATGGTCGGAGGCCTTCAGGGAAAACGACCGGAGTCTTGCCGAAGGGGAGGAGGTCGGGAAGATCAAAATGATCCTCGACGAAAAGGAGCGTCCCCTAGGCGTGCAGATCCTGGGTCCGAAGGCTGGGGACTTAATCGCCGAGTGGGTGGCCGTTTTGAACGGCGGCGTGAGGCTCGCCACACTCGCCTCCGCCGTTCACCCCTACCCGACCCTCGGGGAAATCAACAAACGGGTGGCCGGTGATTTCTTCGCCGGTAAGCTCTTCTCCGACACTGTCAGGAAGGGGCTGAAATTTTTCTTCAGCCTCAGGGGAAGAGCCTGCGAGGCGGCAGAGGAGCGCCCCTGACGTCTTCGAAGAATTATGCCTTCTTCTCGGAGGTCTTTTCCTCCTGCGGGGACCAGTATTCGCAATCCCTTGTACAGTCGTTAATCACGTGCTCCACGAACCTCGCGAAGCGAAAACACTTCCCCGGCCCTTGAGGCGGGCAGGGGCTGTAGTATCCGCAAGCCTCGCAGTTTTTCATCCTGTTCTTTGCCGTGATCATCGTGTTTCCTTTCTTTTCGCAAAGCAGGCGCTTATGGACGAAACCCGTGAACTGGAAGACGCCGTCATCCTGAAGGACCTCGGAACCGGCAAGCTCATCATCGAAAGGGCCAACGGGGAGCAGTGGATCCTCGATGCCAAAAAGAGCTGGTGCCCCTGGTCCTGGCGGTATGAGGGCAAGAAAGTCTCTCTCCAGTTCGGGCCCTGGTCATCCCGGCTGACCAGCGAGGAAGGCGAGGTTTGCGACTTCTGGACGGAAGAGCAAATCCGCTGACTCTTCTGCCTCCCCCCGTGTCTCGTCCCCCTGAGCGTCAACGCTCGAGACCCGCGGGACAGCAAGTCATGCACTCAAAGCAGTTGTACTGGAACCCGATGAAGGACGCCTGGTAGAGGTGCATGAACTCGGGGCTCACGAGCAGGGCCTTCTGCTCTTCGGGATTTGCCTTCATGAGCTTCCTGATAAACCCGATCAGCCCGCCGATCCCGTAGGGCTGGGAGACCCTGAGACATTTCAGGTCCTCCGTCCTCCCCTCCGTGTCCAGCGCCCGTGCGGGGCAGTTCTCCACGCAGAGCATGCAGTTGTCGCAAAGTTCGTCCTTGACCGGGGGGTCCGACTCCAGGGGTAGTTCCGTCAGGACGGCCGTGAAGACGATCCTTGTGCCGAACTTCGGGTGTATGACCAGGTTGTGACGTCCAAAGACCCCGAGCCCAGCGGCGACGGCGGCGTGACGCATTGACAGGTCCCCCGCAAGCCCCATGACCGGAAGCCCCATGTCCAGCGGATAGGAGGCGAGGACGGGAACCGCATTTACTTTGCAGCGGTTCTCGATCAGTTTCGCCAGGCGGTACGTGCTGCTTTTTGAAAGGTCCATCGTCCCCATGCGGGACATCATGCTCATGCGCTTGTTCGGACTCTCGAGGGAGCCGTGAACTTCGCGGTAGCCCAGAACGACGATGGATCGGACACCCGGGAGCAACGTCTTCGGGTCGGGCGATTTTTTTGAGTGATAGTCTTCTATGGCTGCAAAACCGACTACGTCGGCACCTGCCTCCAGTCCCCGCTTCCTGATTTCCGCTTTGTCCATCCGGTTTTCTCCTTTCGAATATGAAAGATAACCTCACGGGTCAGGATACCATCTCCTCGATGATCTGCCGGACCGGTTTTATCTCCTTGATCAGTGCGCTGACCTGCCCGGCGCTCGCGGGAAAGAGATCGAAGTCCCCCGTTCCCCACGCCTTGGGTAGGTTCTTAAGATCGTATACCCTGGAGAGATCGAGAGAGGGATCCTGCATCTCTTTGCTGAGCTTCTGCGTCACGATGACCCGTACATTCATTTTCTCCAGGGGCAGAAGGACGATGTCCCCGTCCGTGCTGTCCACAATCGCCTGTTTCCATTTTTCATGGGCCGTGCTTTCCGCGGACGCAAGGAACCGGGTCCCGATCTGTGCCCCCTGGGCTCCCAGGGCGAGGACGGCGCGGTAACCCCGCGAATCGGCGATGCCTCCCGCCGCGACGACCGGGATTTTCACGTGATCCACGACCAGCGGTATCAACACCATATTAGTCAGTTCCGGGTCTTTCGAGCGAAGCCCTCCGGATTCCAGCCCCGTGATCACAAGGCCATCCGCCCCTGCATCTTCGGCCCTCTTCGCATGCGTAAGGGTGAGTGCAACGTGAATGCCTTTCATTCCCATTTCGTGTATCCGCTTGTATATCTCCCTGGGGGAGCCGACGGAAGTTGTGATCGTCTTGACACCTGCAGCGGCCAGGACATCGAGCATCTCCATGTTGGCCTTGTTCAGAAGCATGAGGTTGGCGCCGAAGGGTTTATCCGTCAGAGCCCTTACATCGTTTACGAGCTTTTTTGCCTTTACGGTATCGCTGAACCCCAGAGCCAGCATCCCGTAGGCACCGGCTTCACAAATGGCGGCGATAAGTTTTGGGCTGTTCATCTCTCCGATGGGCCCCTGGATAATCGGGTAACGGCAACCCAGCATCTTGAGCAGATCAGACATAGGACATCTCCTTCGCTGATTTATGAATCATAGGGTTTATCCAGACTACATTGATACAAATAATTTGCATACGAGCAATATGCTCAAAAAAATTTGTTTACACTGCCCTCTTTCTGATTTTTGTGAGTGTGTTCCTCAATGTTGTCTCCTCTTCACCGCTCAACCCCCTGACAAACTCGGTATTGGCGTCTTCTATTAATTTAACCAACTGCAAACCGGTTTCTCGTCCTTTTACCGTCAGGTGTACCAGAATTGCCCTCCGATCATCTGGGTGCGGTAGACGTTCGACGAGACCGGCTGATTCAAGCCGATCCAGTATGCCAGTTAATGTGGCGCTGTCCAAGTCTGTCCTGACCCCCAGTTCGGCCGATGTGATTTCGTCCCGGTCATGGAGAAAGCGCATCACCATGGCCTGAACAGCGGTCAGATTCAAGCAAGCCACCTTCTGGCTCACGAACCTTGCACCTCTCTGGCTGGCCTTTGAGAGTTGAAAAAATATGCAATCCTCAGCTTTCATTGCCAATATACCTATCATACAATTTACTTGTATGCAAGCATAATTTGTGATCCCTGAGTTATTTTGATATTCTTCAATTGCATAATAGTACAGTTATTTCTTCATGTTACGGAGTCCACAACCTGCTTAATTTTTCCCATCACTGCCGCTATCGTGAGGACCGTATTCACAGATCGTGTCGAGACAGGTCTCGCATTCGACCTCCAGCGTGGTATGCGTGATGCCGTAACGCTTGGCGAGTATCTCCCTGGCCGCACAGATCATCCTCTGACTCTCCTCGGTCGAGACGTTGTCGGTGAGGAGGTGCCCGCTCAGGGCCCTCTTGCCCGACCCGATCGTCCAGACGTGGATGTCGTGAAAATTTTTGACCCCCGTTATTTCTCCCACATCTTTTCTCAGCTGCGCCATGTCAACGTCGCGGGGGGTGGCCTCCATGAGAACCTCTCCGGATTCCGTGATGAGGTCCACGGCGCCGCGAAGGACGATGCCCCCGATCATGATGCCGATTAGCGAATCGACGACATTCCAGCCGGTCAGGGCAATGAGCACACCGCCGACAACGACGCCCACAGACGACAGCGTGTCGGCCAGGATGTGGAGGAAGGCACCACGGATATTGAGGTTTTCGTGGGTTTCCGACCGGAGAATCAGCAGACCGAAGAGATTCCCCGCAAGGCCGACGCCCGCCACGGCAAGGAGGATACCGGTCCGGATTTCCTGCGGGTGAAAGAATCGGTGAACCGCCTCAAAAAAGATGTACCCGGCAACGGCCAGAAGGAAAAGGCCGTTCACGAGGGCGATGATGATTTCGATTCGGTGATAACCGAAGGTCCTGCGATCCGAGGGAGGTTTCCGGCCCCAGCGAAGCGCGAGGTAGCTCAAAAAAATCGTCAGGGAGTCGGTGAGCATGTGTCCCGCGTCGCTGATGAGGGCAAGGCTCCTGCTCACGATCCCCCCGGCGAACTCCACCACCATGAGGGTCAGTGTAAAGACAAGGACGAGAAGAAGTTTTTGATCGCGCTTCATGCTCTGAAGGAAAGCCTTTGCCTGTTGTGTTTTTTTAATGCCCCCAGACCGTGGAAAAGGCCTCTCAGGCGAGAACCTGCCTGATCACATCCACGATCAGGGCAACGCTGAGAAAGATGAGAATAACGACGGCGCCCCAGGCGATCCCGTTGGACCATCGACCGTTCACGTAAGAGCCCATGAGCCTCTCCTTGTTGACAAGGAGAAGGATGAAGATCAGGACAAAGGGGAGCAGGATGCCGTTGACGATCTGGGATACGAGCATGATCATGATAAGAGGGGCGCCCGGGATGAGGATGAAACCGCCGCTCAGGATGATGAGCCCCGTGTAGAGCCCCATGAACTGGGGCGCCTCCTGGAAGGTCTTGTTGACGCCCGCTTCCCAGCCCATCCCCTCGCAGATCGTGTAGGTCGTGCTCAGGGGGAGAATGGTGGCAGCGAAGAGGGATGCATTGGTCAACCCGATGGCAAAGAGGATATTGGCAAACCTTCCGGCTAGCGGGGTCAGGGCCTTTGCCGCATCCTCCGCCGTGTGAATGATTATATTGTTGACATGCAGGGTCGCCCCGCAGGCCACCACGATGAAGAAGGCCACCGTCGAGGCCATCAGGCAGCCGAGTATGACGTCCCATCGCACATAGGGGTAGTCTTCTATCCGTACCTGCTTCTCCACAATCGAGGCCTGCTGGTAAAATTGCATCCAGGGAGAAATGGTCGTCCCGACCATCCCGATGAGGAGCCCGATGAAAGCGGCGTTCATGTAAAAAGTCGGATAGACCGTGTGACGTGCCACCTCGCCCCAGTCCGGTTTGGCCATGAAACCCGACAGAATGTACGAAAAATAGATGATGCAGGCGCCGAGGAAAACCTTCTCCACCGTCCGGTAGTTGCCGCGAACGACGAGAAACCATATGACCGCGCAGGCGATCGGCACGGTGACGTAGCGGCTGACCCCGAAGATTTCCAGGCTCGCCGCGAGGCCCGCGAATTCGGCCGCGCAGGTGCCCAGGTTGGTCAGCAGGAGCGCCGCCATGACGAAGACCGTCGTCTTGACACCGTACTCCTCCCGGATGAGATCCGACAGCCCCTTGCCCGTGACGACCCCGAGGCGGGCCACCATCTCCTGGACGATGATGAGCAAAAACACCATCGGGACGAACGACCACAGGAGGGCGTAGCCGTAGTGCGATCCGGCCACGGAATAGGTCGTGATGCCGGCGGCATCATTGTCCACGTTGGCCGTGATGAAACCGGGTCCCATGATGCTCAGGAAAAAAAGCAATTTTTTCCCGTCGATTTTTTTGATCAGGCCGAGCATGACTATCTTCTCTTTCGCAGGGGGGTGGGCAGCAGAAAGTCGACGACGTCATCGACGGTGATGATGCCCTGAAGGGCATCCTGATCGTCGACGACAGGAATGGCCATGAGGTTGTACTTGGAGACCATCTCGGCCGCTTCTTTTCTGTCGGCATCCACATGTATCTTCTTGGCATTCCTCTTCATCAAGGTGTCGAGCCTGGCCCTGGGATTCGCCAGGATGAGATCTTTCAGCGACAGGACGCCTTCCAGGTGTTCCCGGTTATCCACGACGTAGAGATAATAGATCATCTCGATGTCCGGCGCGATGAGCCGCAGTTCCTTCATCACTTCCTCGGCCGTCATGTCGGGCGGGAAGGAGACGTATTCCGTGGTCATGAGTCCGCCCGCCGTGTCTTCATCATGTTCCAGAAGCTCGATGACGTCTTCGGCCTCTTCTTTCTCCATGAGACCGATGATCTCCTCTGCTTTCTTGTCCGGCAGGTCGCCCAGGATGTCAGCCGCCTCGTCGGGGTTCATGGCCTCGAGGACATCGGCGGCTTCCTCGGGTTTCATCTGCTTGATGATGTTCGCGCGTGTCTCCTCGTCGAGTTCGTGGATGATCTCCCCGGTCGTTTCCTTGTCGAAGGTGCTGAGGAGGTCGGAGCGCTCCTGCATGGAGAGCTGAGAGACGATCTCGGCCATATCCACGGGGTGCATATCCACCAGGCTCGTCCGGGTGATCGTCAGTGTCAGGCGGTCGAGACCGGGTTCGAGGGGCTTGAGGTAGTGCCACGGGATAAGGGCGCCCCTCTTGGCCCGCCCGAAACCGAGACGTCGGATGAGGCCGCCGAAGCCCACGTCGATGGCGAGCAGGCCGAACTGATCCCTCACCTGACCGAGTTGGACATCGTTCACCCGCACCACCTTGGCGCCGTTGATGTCGACGACCTGCTTGTCCATGATGTGCTCCGCGATGCGGATTTCCTTTTCCTGGGGCTCCATGTGGGCCACGGCGCCTGCTTCCTCGTAGGTGGTCACGAATTTCTTGTTGAGCACATTGATGTCTTTCACGAGGATGCGGAAGAGCCCCTCGGGACCGCGGATGTAGATCCCTTCAACGACAGGAAAGGTGTCCCCGGGAACCACATTCATATCCTTGATCTTCCCGATCACGTTTCCCTTGCGATCCAGAAGCGGTCGGTCGAGGATTTCACTCAGATAGATGTCATCGGAGATCATGACGGCCTCTTCCCATTATTCTGGCCTTCTTCTAAGACAAAAGGAACATAAAATCAACGAACTTGTTCACCGGGAGGCTTTTTTTTAGAACGCATTATGCAGACCGCTTCGAGACCCCGGTCGAAAGGGCTTGACAATCCGAATCCGTCTTTCCTATAGAGGAATGGTCCGGGGGAAACGGGTGTGGCCGGAAGCAGAGGACAGGAGGGGTTCAAATGGAACAGACGGTCAGGATCCTGATGGTCAAGTTCGGCGAAGGTTACGACGAGGCGATGGTGAGACTTTCCCTCGCTTTCCGGGAGGCGGGCTTTGAGATCATTTACACGGATGTGCAGAGACCGGAAGCCATCGTTGCCTCGGCCATTCAGGAATCGGTGGACCACATCGGCATTACGACCCTGCCGGGCGCAGACCTGGCCAACATCAAAAAAACCATCGACCTGCTGCGCCAATCAGGGGTGGACGACATCCAGATTACGGCCGGAGGCATTCTCTCCCTTGAAGACACCGCCCGGATCAAGGAGATGGGGATCGCGGAATTCTTCCCCCAGGGAACGTCCATCGAAGAACTCATCCAGTGGGCCAGGGATCACATCAAACCGTTCGGGCATCCCTGAACTCTTCGTCAAACACCGGCCAAAAGATTTTTCCGGTGTTCACGCTTTCCCCGACCGTTCCTGCCCCGGAATGTACCGGGGGCATCTCCTCACTTCACTTCCTGATAAGCCTCGGGGGAGTACTGGCAGTTCGGGCACTTTTCCGGTCTCTGGCGGTCTTCGATCCATCCGCAGTTCGTGCAGACGAAATACAGGGTATCGCGGTCGATGGCCATGTCCGTCAGGGCGGTCTTGTATAGTTTCGCGTGGCGCTCCTCGGCGTTCCGCGCCTTGGTAAAACCCCAGATGACCGGCTTGTTTCCTTCGGCCCAGGCCTCCTTGAGGAATGCGGGGTAGGTGACTTCATTGACGAAAGTCTCCTTTTCAAAGGAGCTCTTCAAATTCTCCTCCGTGGACTTGACCTTTTCCAGCAAAGCAAAATGCTCTTTGGCGTGAACGCCCTCGGCGGTGGCAACGGCCCGGAATAGCCGGGCGACCTGAGGATAGCCCTCTTCATCGGCCTTTCTCGCAAAGGCCAGCAAGCGGAAATAGGCCTTGGCTTCCCCGACGAAAGCTTTTTCAAGATTGTCCCTTGTCTTCTCTGTCATGGCCGCTTCCTCTCCCGAATGAATTATCCAATCGGGAGTGATTTGACATACTTGCACGGTTCCGTCCAGTTTTTTCTTTGCCGGTCGGCTGCGGTATGACGGACGCTCTAATACTTTTTCATTATGTTTCCTCTAATCCAAAAATATGAAGTAAAATCATACGCTTGACCTATTGTTTTTTCACTGGATTTGCCCGATTCTAAGGTCAGAAAGGCTCCTCGGGAGAGGACCCTTTCCGTTGACGGCAAGATTTAAATTTCTATTTCGACCGGACACTGCAAACCCCCGCACGGAGGCGCGATCATGGACAGGATGCTTGCTCAGCGAAGAAGACTTTACCCCGTCGATCATAGAAGAAGGACGAAAACCCTCGCCATACCCGAATACCCCATGATGTTGTACCTTCTGGCCCTGCTTCTGTTGATATCGGGTATCATCGTGAATCCCTCCTTCGGTCAGCAGCTGCCCGCGAACTCCTACCGGGGCAATGCAAGTGCCGCCATCGACATCGACGTGACCTACATCAGCCGGTCGCCCCGCTACGATTACGACGCCGCCAAGAACACGCCGGCCGTCGGGGACGTCGTCACCTTCACGGCCAATGTGAGGAGCAGGGGAACGGCGTCCACGGGGAGTTTCACCTACAAATGGTACATCGACGGCGTGGAGGTTTCCTCCGGTCAATCCTCCCCCATTTCCGCCGGCTACAACGCCAACTTCTCGATGACCTACACCTGGCAATCAGGCAATCACTGGATTTCCTTTTTTGCCGACCCGGACAACGCGATTGCCGAGAAATCGGAACAGAATAACCTCCGGAATGAACCCATCAACGCCCTCCTCGTCGGCTTCTGGGTCGAGCGGTCGGTGTACAACTACTTCGACAGCTACCAGTACTCTTACAGCCAGACCTACGGTCTGACGGACGAGGCCAACTCCTGGGAGGACTGGGCCCAGCGGCAGATCGCCAAGTGGAACGACATGCTCAAGACGGCCGTCTTCCCTTCGACGCCCGACGGCTGTCTCGATCGGGTGAGGCTTGACCGCGTGATCATCGTCAATGACGGCGCCCTGCCCCTGAACGGGGGACTGCCGACCAACCACCCCGACATGAACGACAAGACCGTGGACATGATGTGGGGCTTCGAGAAGGACATCCTGAGCTCTGGATTTTACAGCCGCACCACCCCGAGCAGCCCCTTCAATCTCGAACCGGGTTTGATCCATGAACTGAATCACGCCCGCTACCTCGTCGATTCCTATGCCCTCAATATCCACGGCAAACACATCGGCGTCCTCAACGACAGCGGTGCCAGGATCTACGCGAACAACGACGTCCTCGTGAGAGTAAACAGCCAGGATCCGTCCCTGATGAGCAACACCGTCCCCTGGTACGGCGAGTGGGAGGCGGCGGGCCTGAACGTCTACGCCGGTCAGAGGCCCCTGCCCGGCTGGGCCAACTTCAACGCCCACGCGGGCCTCGGCGTCTATCTCGACAACAAGTTCCCCCGGAACAACTACCTGCGGGTGGTGGATTCAAGCGGCGACCCCATCGCCGGGGCAACGATCGAGGTCTACCAGGCCGGCACCTGGCCGGGCGAGTGGCACTGGTACTGTAAATACATCGACAACACCGTCGACGTGACGGGTTTGACGGACTCGCAGGGGCTCTGGAACATGGGTACAAACCCCTTCTCGAGAGGCGAGCCCCTTGCGTGGAACTTTTATTACGACGTCAACTTCCTGAAGGTCAAATTCGACGGTCAGACGCACTATGCGTGGTTGGACATTGCGCAGGTTCACGTGGAGTACTTCCGGGGCAACACGGAGAACGCCTACTATGAGGTGAAGCTGCCGCTCAACTACGAGCCGAACAACCCGCCTGCGGTCTCCGCCGGCCCCGACCAGACGATCGACCTTCCCGCACCGGCGCAGCTTATCGGCACGGCCACAGACGACGGCAAGCCGAACTCACCGGGCACCCTCACGATCACCTGGTCGAAGGTGAGCGGCCCCGGGAGCGTCACCTTCGCCAACCCCTCGACCGCCCGGACGGATGCCTATTTCTTGACTCCGGGGGTCTACGTCCTGAGGCTGACGGCCTCGGACGGGTGGGCGACGGTTTCGGACGAGTGTACCATCACCGTGAACCCCGATCCCAACGCGCCCCTCGAGGTCACGACGACGGAGAGCGCCTCGACCTATTCGTACCTCGGAAAGGATTCGAACTGGCGCGCCCAGGGCCAATCCTTCAAGGCGCCGGGGCCCTACCTGGTGCGCCTGACGGCGGCCTTCGCCAGGAACGGCAACCCCTACAGCGACATCACCGTGAGCATCCGCACCAGCCCCAAGGGCTCGGACCTTGCCACGGCCACGATCCCGAGGGCTGCCATTACCTCGACGAACTACTCAAGCCCCACCTGGTACACTGTGGAGTTCCCCGGCGGGGTCCCCACGACGACAGGGGGCACCTACTGGGTCATCTTCAGCACGACGAGCACCAGCTACGGCAACTACTTCCGCGTGCCCATCAGCTCCGGCAACCCCTACACCGACGGGGCCTGGTACAAGGGGACCAGCCTCACACCCTACTACAACTACGACATGCTCATGAGGATGGCCTTCGGGGGCACCCAGAACAGCGAACCCTCGCAGGCCGCCATGGGCGAGAGGGTCTCTTCGGGTTACACGGGCGTGCCCTACACCTTCAGCGCCTCTGCCACGGACCCCGACGCCGACCGCCTCCTCTACGTCTTCGACTGGGGTGACGGGCAGACGACCACGACGACGCTGGTCAACTCCGGCACCGCCGTCTCGGCCGAGCATGCCTGGCAGGCCGCCGGCAGCTATGCTGTCCAGGCCCGCGCCGTGGACGAGCACGGCAAGGAAGGCGCCTGGTCCGGGACCTACTCCGTCAGCATCCAGGTCTCGACCAACAACCCGCCGCAGACCCCTGTACTTTCGGGGCCGGGAAGCGGCACCGCCGGCCAGTCCCTGACCTTCACGACTACCGCCACGGACCCCGACTCCGACCAGGTCCGTCTCCGCGTCGACTGGGGCGACCAGACCGAGGATGAGTACGGCCTCTACGCCTCGGGCACCACCATCTCCGCGAGCCACACCTGGCAGGCGGAAGGCACCTACAGCGTCCGCGCCCAGGTCATCGACGCGCGGGGCGCCGTGTCGGGGTGGTCGGCGGAAAAGACCGTCGTGATCTCCGGCGCATCGACAGAAGAGCTGGTCATCTCCGATGTGCCCACAAGTGCCTGGTACTTCGGCTCCACATACAGCCGCAAGCAGGAAGCCCAGAGCTTCAAGGCCGCCGGGACCCAAATCACCGCCGTCAGCGTCCCCCTCATCCGCTTCGGGCGGCCCAACTTCGACATCCGGGTCAGCATCCGCACCTCCCGAAACGGCACCAGCCTGGCCACGGCCCAGATTAACCGCGCCCAGGTCAGCGCCACGGACTGGAGAAACCCCAACTGGATCACCGTCACCTTCTCCACACCCGCGCAGGTGACGGAAAATGGAATCTACTACCTCGTCCTCGAGACGCTCAGCTACGACCCGCAAAATTACTACAAGATCGGCTACAACGCCAACAACCCCTACCCCGACGGCGTCTACTTCCCCGACTCCAGCTCCTCCGGAAGCGCCGCCCTCGATATGTGCGCAAAAATAAACTTCAGTGAGTAAAGCATCGTCCCTGACAACCTCCTAAATGAAAGGGGCCGGTCGATCGACCGGCCCCTTTCTCATGAACCCTTCTTTTCTTCATTTCGGTGGAGCGGTTACCGGCATTTTACCTTCGAGGTCCGTCACCAGTTTTTTGAAAGGTTCCTGCGCATACAGGATCTTGCCGGCTACATCCCTTAATTTGTCCACCTGCTCGGCCGGCAGGGTGAGGGCCGTGGGGATTGTCTGGAAGGAATCCCGCTCGGCCTTGTCTGGCAGGGAAGCGAAGGTGACATGGATGATGTGGATTTCAATGGGCTTTGCTCCGGACGTCTCAGCCACATGAGTCCATTCTCCGGCGTAGCGCCGGAGCAGGTCGATGGTCTCGAAATTGTACTTGTTGATCATGATGGTTGAAGATGCCCCCAGCATGGCATCCAGGCCCGGGATCTCGTCGAGAAGTCTCCAGCGCGGTCTTTCCTGTGTCTGGGCATCAACGATGATGAAGACAACCCGGCGTGTCTTTGAAAGCTCTCCGTCTTTCAGTGCATCTACGATGCCGCCCTGCGCTGCGATGGTGTCCATGATGCCCCGGATGCCGAGATTGTCCGAAACGCCACCGTCAATGAGGTGAATGTAGGGCTTCGTCTCCGGGTCAAGATACGTCTTCATCATGACGGCGTTATAATAAACACGGCTTGTGGGGTCGGGCTTTGAAAGAGCCTCCGTGATCCATGCGGGCACCTTGTGGTCGCACTGCCCCGCGTAGTTCTTGAGGACAATCGGCGTCAGGGGCCCCGGGAAGGCCGCCGACGCGGCGACGGCCCGGGACAGGGGGAATTTTTCGAAGTCCGAGCAGATCAGGGCGAACTGGCTCGGGATAAAAGGAAAGACGATGCCGTCAATGGCGTCCGTGGCCAGGATGACGATGGCGGGCCCTTTGCCGCTCGCCAGGTCACCGAGTGTCGCGCCGTGAAAGATCGTGTAGTCATAGAACTCCTGGGCCATGTCGCTCCTTCCGAAGCGCGGAGACCACAATCGGAACCAGTTCACGGGAGTGATAAGCCCCCAGAGGAGGCCGCCCTGAAGGTTCTGCACAAGGACTTTTTCCCTGTAGTCCTTGAAGGCGTCTCTGCCGTGCAAACCGTAATAGGCCGCCGTAAAGCTTCCGCCGGAAACCCCGGAGATCAGATCCACCTCATCGAGCAGTGTGTGCCTTGCAGGCTTATCATTCGCACTTTGAATCCCTTTCGGGGCTGGAATCTCGACCCGGTCAAGGGCCTCGAGGACACCGTAGGAAAGCGCTGCTGCCCGGGTCCCGCCGCCGGAAAAAGCGAGGATGAGAAACAGCTCATCGGATTTCCCCGATGACACCAGTTTGCTCCGGAAGGGGCTTTCCCTGAGTTTGAATTCCAGCTTGGGATTGAGGGCATACTGGGCCGTGCACGAGGAGAGCAAGAAAATGGCCATGAAAACCATCAACCCTCTCAGCAAAGATGGCAGGACCATGAATCTCATTTCCACCCCCTGAAAAGTGATGCCTCAGAAAACCAGATAATGAAATCCCCGGGGCTCGAGATCCACGAATAGCCCCGGTTCCATCATCTCCTTTCCGTCCCGCTCGTAGACGGTATCAGAAAACAGATCCTTCAACAGCCAAATGGAGCCTCCCAGGTCGTCCCAGGGAAGCCTGATAAGCCCCTGAGAACGGATATCGGAGTCATTGATGACAATCAAACGCCGCTCTTCGTCCTTTCGCCAGCACCAGGCGAGGAAATTCTGAAAACTCACGTTATCCGGCCAGCCGCTGAGCTCGCAAAGGCGCCAGTTTCCATCGTGGAGCGCCGGAGATCGGATATCATCGAGCAGTTTTCTGTAGAATGAATGCAACTTTTCATCAACCTCCTCAACAGGTTGTCTTCCCAGCTGGACGGGCAGTTTTACCTTCCGTCCTTCCAGTTGGCCTTCGTGAAGGAGTTTCGCCCCCGGAAGCGTTGCAAAGGTAACGGCTGCTGCAGGCAACGTATGGGGCGAAAAAGTCGCCGCCGAGCGGGGCTCGTCGTGGTTCTCGATGAAGCGGACAAGCTTCCCCTGGTAGACGGGATCGGCCTGGAGATGCCGGCGGATGCTCCCGGCGTTTCCGCTGACCAGCATATCATAAAGCTTCTTGTCGTAGCAGTAATCGAACCCCTGCTTCAGAAGGTCCGGTTCCAGGTCCCAGTAGACCTCGGCCATGAAAAGGAAATCGGAAGAGGCCTTTCGAAGGGCCGTGATCATCTCTTCCCAGAACTCTACCGGCGGGCGTTTCCCGACTCGAGTCCCCCAGGTCCCCTCAAAGACATTTCCCGTGAGAAGCATGGCCATGTCGCATCGGACGCCGTCACACTGCTTGGAGATACACAGAAGGGTATCGACATAAGTCCGCCGGAGACCGCTCGCGAATCCGTTGACCTGGGCGGTGTCCTCCCAGGGAGGGAAGAAGGGGTCCCGCCCGCGGGCAAACACCCTGCCCCCGGACTCGAAGAAGGCGTCGGGAAATTCTTCCAGATCCTTGCGGGACCCTTGAATAAAATATTCAGGGTGTTCGGAGACCCAGGGGTGATCGATGGCCGTGTGGTTGGGCACAAAATCGAGGATGAGCCTCATCCCCCGCTTCGCGAGCATCTCGCGGGCAACGCCAAGCCCGCTCATTCCGCCCAGGCGCCTATCCACCGTGTAGCGGCGTACACAGTAGGGTGAGCCAACGACGTCCCGCGGACGAAAATCCGACAGGGCGTTGCGGCAAGCGTTTCTGAGTTTTGGAAGTCCACGGGCAATGCGGGTGCCTGCGGGGCTCCGCTCCCAGACCCCCATGAGCCAGACGGCATCAAAGCCGCGGGACGACAGGGTGTCCCACTCTTCCGCGGGGACGTTTCGGAGGGAGATGGGCTGGCTGTAACGCCGGCTCAAATCATTGAGCCAGACGAAGGTGTTGATTTCATAGATGATGGGGTTTCGCGGCCAGCTCTTCATCGGTCTTTATCGATGCTTCCCAAGTGGGTAATATTTCGGCAGGAATGATACACGGGTATGATCTAAAAAGGCAAGGAGAGACGCAAAAAATGATGCGACCGTTTCAGGTCTTATCGTGTTGATTTATCACTTCGTTTATACCTTTATCGGACCTTCACAAAATAGATGTCGAAGGTCTGTCTCTCAACGGCCTGGAAGTATTTTCCTGTGAGCCGGTCGGTTGCCGGATCGTACTGCAGAGTATACGTCGAACCGGGATAGTTGATATCGCGCAGTTCGACCACCAGGCTGATCCTGCCCTCCTTCCTGCTCCATTCCGCGCGGAAGACCCTGATCGGCCGTGGGTTGTAGTAGGCAGCCGTCAGGCTTCCATCTTTCTTGATGTTCCTCAATTCGAGGACGTACCCCCCGTCCGGCCTTACCCACCTGCCTTCCAGGCGCTGGTAGTTCATCTGCGCCGGGGTAAACTTGTCGGTATTTTCTGCGGACACCGCCTCGGAAACGTATCCCGTGAATCCTGTCGTAAAAATAAAAGCGAGCACTATGGCGGTGACGAGCATCATCGTTTTACGCTGCGTCCCGCCGGTCCCCTTGCGTATCGCGCCCATGTTTCTTCTACCCATCAGTGAATTGCCTTCTTCTTCGTCGCCGGACCGGCCGGCTTAGCCTGCGTGATGACCAGTGGCCTCTTCAGCGCATCCATCACGAGGGATACGGGGAGCCCCTTTTCTAAAAGCTGTGTCATGATATGCATGTACTTCCGGATGTGCAGGAAAAACTTCTTGTATCCCGCGCACAGATAGTGAAGCCCCGGTTCGTCGTAGTATGTGCCCGTGAAGCGGTGTTTCGGGCATCCCCCCTGGCAGGCAGCCAGCACATCGCACTCCCTGCACCAGCGCGGAAGGGCCGTTTCCTTGGCGATCCCGAAACCGGATTTCAGGGATTTCTCCACCATGGCCGGGAGCGCATCGGTCAGGACGTTGCCGAGCCTGTATGGTGGGTAGACGCAGTGGTCGCAGGCATAGACATCGCCGTTATGCTCGATCACGAGCGAGCGGCCGCACTGTTTCGCGTGGACACAGACGGGCGAGGGGTTTTCGATCCATGCGTTGAGGGCCCATTCGAAGTTCATGACGAAGACCTTTCCCACGTCGTTGCGAACCCACTCCTCGAAGACGGCGATGAGAAAGTCGCCGTATTCCTCAGGCTGCACCGTCCAGTCCGTGATCTCCGCCTCCTCCTCGTGCCTGTCGAGCGCCGCGGGGGCTGCGAGGCGCAGGCCCTGTTTAGCGCATTGCTCGTCAGGCATGCGCTCCACGATCGGGGTGAACTGGATGAACTCGACACCGGCTTCTTTAAAAAAACGATACACCTCGAGGGGCCTCGCCGCCGTCTCACGGGCCACGCAGGCCAGCACGTTGTATTCAATCTTGTGCTTCTGCAGGAGCCTCAGGCCTCTCATAACCTGTTCGAAGGTTCCCCGGCCTTTGCGGTCCCTGCGGTAACGGTCGTGGATCTCCTTCGGCCCGTCGAGGCTGATCCCGACCATAAAGTTGTGCCGCTTCAGAAACCTGCACCACTCGTCGTCGAGCAGGGTCCCGTTGGTCTGGAGGGCATTCGTTATGGTCTTCGCCCCAGAAAATTGTTTCTGCAAGTCGATCACCCGCTTGAAGAAATCGAACCCCAAGAGGGTAGGTTCTCCCCCCTGCCAGACGAATTCGACGACCGGCGTGGGCTGGGATGTGATGTACTTGGTGATAAATGCGGAAAGGACCTTATCGGACATCCGGTAATTTTCGCCCGCGTCAAACAGGGCCTGCTTCTCGAGGTAGAAGCAGTACTCGCAGTCGAGATTGCAGACGGGCCCGATAGGTTTGGCCACGACGTGCAGACCCTGAGGGCTTCCTTCGTTCTTTACATCAATGCTGTTTTGCATGATTTCTATTTATTAAAATCGACAAAAAAGTTTCACGGCAGGGATGATATACAGGTATGATGCGAAAAGGCAAGAAAGAGGTGCAATTTCACTTAAAACCGTGTGAGAAGGGGCAACCTTTCTTCCTCAGTAATTCCAGAAAAAGGAAGCCTTCAAGTTCCAGTCCCCTTCGCGGTTGGAACCCCAGGGAAATTCAGGCTTGACCCATGTTCCGAAACTCTTTGTCCACATTCTCAGGAGGATGACCCCCGATTTGTAACTCTTATGGTTGTCCTGCTCCCAGTTGACCTTGGCCTCCGAGTCCGCCCCTGCCCACCATTTGTCACTGAGCTTCATGATCAGAAAGGGCTGCACGATCATGTAATGAATGTCGGCGCGGTCGTCCTGGCCGGCGAAAGAGACATAATCCTGGACCTTCACGAAGAAAAGCCCTCTCGGGTCCTTGAACCGCCAGCCGGGCAAGGCCAGCGGTGCGGCCTGCCATTTTCCCGCCCCCAGGGTATTCTCCGTGGCAGAGGGCGCCACGAGACCAGATCCGACGGCAAAAAAGAATTGCTCCGACGCATAAGGGATCAGGAGAGCCTGGCCATAGAGGTCGCCCAGACCATGGTCTGTGCTCGGTCCCGTGTCAACGGACATGAAGGGGACATCGAACCGCAGGAGGAAGTTTCGAAGTCCCCCCAGCCTGATAATATCCGTTCTCAGGATAAAGGCATTCCTCCACGAGTCCGCGTTGATCTTGTAAAACTCCTCCCGCACGTTGAAGACGACGGGCTTCGTCGGGTCGACGTCTCCGAGGTTCTCCTCTTGCTGCTGACTTTCAGCTGCGAGCGCCACAGGGATGGTTATCGACATGGCGAGCACGACTGTGATAACGGTCACGACTCCTCTGAGGGTCATACCAATCCCTTGCGTCTCAGTTCCGCTCCCTGACTTACGAACACTTCACAGTTTCATTGAGGAGTCCACTTCGACGGGACCCATGCATTCAGGTCTTTCAATAGTCTCTGGAAATCACTCGACTCTGTAAGGAGCTTGCGTGCACCGGCCTTCAGCCTGTCGACGTCCTCACCGGGCAGCGTGAAAGACGTGGGCAATTTGGCCAGGTATTCCGCTTCCGCTTTGTCCATGAGATTTTGGAAGCGGACATCCACCAGGTAGAATTCGATGTCGCCGCAGGAGCCCGGCTCCGTCGAGACCTGCCCCGGGGGGCATCGGCCCGTCCGGACCTGGTTGGCCCACCGGACGGAGCTCTCCTGCAAGAGGGCCATGGTCTCAGCGTTGTAACGGACGATGGCGATGGTGGAGTAGTTCGACATCATGGCTGAGAAGGGGGGAACGAACTCGATCTTGTCCCACTGGGACTCGGTTTTCGTCTCGGCGTTGACGACGACGAAGACCACTTTCCGGACCTTTTCCCTTCCCGTGAGCTTCAGAACCATCCAGACGTTGCCCAGGGCGTCGATGGCCTCCTGGATGGCCCTCAGGCCCAGGTTGTCTGCCACTCCGCCGTCGATCAGGTGAAAGTAGGGCTTCTTTGCCTTATCCAGCACGAGCGCCAGGCTCTCTTTTTGCTCGCGCATCCGGTAGCTCAGTGATGGCCCCTCGAACAGCGGGGGAAGGACAAAGCCGCAGCTTCCCGCGTAATTTCTCACCGTGAGCGGCGTGAGCACACCCGGAACGGCCGAGGAAGCGGCACAGGCCCGGGCCACGGGGAATTTCAAAAGGTCGGAACAGATGGCATTGAACAGGGTCTGGTGGAAGGTGAACCTCAAGCCCAGGGACATGTCCGTCGCGTTGATGAGGACCACAGGCCCTTTGCGCTCGAGCATGTCCCTGAAGGTCTTTCCGTCAAAGACGTTCTTGTCGTAATAGTCGGCGGCCAGGTCGCTCCGGTCGTAGAAAGGCGAAGAAAGCCGGACCCAGTTGACGGGGTTGAAGAGGATGCCAAATGTCAGATCCCCCTGGACATCCTTCTTCAGGAAGCGGGTCTCGAAATCCTCGAAGATGCGGTCCCCGAAAAGCCCGAAGTATGCTGCCGTGAAACTCCCCCCGGAAACCCCCGAGATTATGTCCACCTCATCCAAAAGGCGGCGTTTCTTGCCGTCGAAGGCGATCTCCATCGCACGGAGCTCCTCGAGGACACCGTAGGAAAAGGCGGCCGCCCGTGTCCCCCCCCCGGAGAAGGACAGGATCAGGAGCAAGTCCTCCGAGTGGCCCACAGGCCCCATGTTCTGTGGGATGTAGCCGTAGTTAGGGTCGAACTTCTGAAGCGGCGCATTCACCGGGTAGTGCCCCCCGATGTGTGCGCAGCCGGCCATTAGAGCCAGAACAAATAATAGACAAACCCACCTTGATTGTCTCATCGGACGTCATCCTCCGGCTCGAGTCGACAATGTCTTTAAACTATTTCCCCGCGGAGATCTACTTCACCAGGGGTATCCCCTTCGCTATATCATAACTTACCACCGCGAAGGCCTTGTTTTCAAGCTGGTAATACCGTGCCACCCGCTTGTCCGGCAGGACCTTGCGGAACTTCGGCAGGTAGTCCTTCTTCAGCTTGAGCCGGTCGTTCTCAATCGCGATCATCTCATCGGTCAGCTTCTTCGCCGTGGCGTCCGTCATGGTCTGATAGTTCTTCGCGTAGTCATTGATGAGCTTCTGGGTGCGGTCCACGAGCTTGAGCTGCTCCTTCTGGTAGCTGTCGTAAACAGGCCAGAAAACCTTGGCTTCCGCCTCGGTGAACTGCATGTTGTCCGCGACAAAGAGCTTCTTGTCGGCCTGGATCTTCTCCCTCACCAGCTGGTTGGTGTCCGCGGGCTTGTCCTGGGCACAGACGGGAACGATAAACAGGAAAAGAGCACAAAACGCGACGACAACGGATAACCTTTTCTTCATTTTCTTCCTCCTCTTGCATTGATGGTGTTTGATTTATCACTACGTTTATATCTGAATCAACTCTCACAAACCCGATTATTTACTGCATGTTGCTCTATGAAGCTTTATCTGGCAATACGACACGGGTGCGGTCTCTTAGAAATACTCGTGTTTGTGGTATGCTATCAGGCAGAGTAAATGCTACTTCTTGGGTTCTCTTTTGACGTCGTGGTAAGCGTCAATGTTTTTTACCGCATTCTCGGACCAGAACTTGAAGGCATCGGCTGCGGAACCCCACTTCGAAAATCTCTGCTCAAACTCGGCCTGTCTCTGGTCGACACCCATGCCGATAACTTCGTCGGTCATCGAGTCGAGGAGTATGGCCTCCATGCCCGTCTCCCCGCTGCCGGCCCATCCGCCCGTGGCACCTTTCTTGTTGAATTCGTCGGCCAGTTCCTTCATCTCCTGGGGGTCGATACCCTTGTAGTCGGCCTTGTCGGCCAGGAAGAAGACGACGCTGTCCACCATGAACCTGTTGTACTTCTTGAAATCGACACCCGGTTTCAGCCAGCGCAGCTTGATTCCGCCTTCCGGACCCGGCTTCAGCAGATCATACGCCGACGGGTTGCCGAGAAACCCGGAATATTGAATATCCGCCGCAAATGCCGCCGGTACAGTGAAAAGAAAACCTATCACGACTGCCAAAATGACTCTTGCCGCTGCTTTTATAATGACCTCCTTGGCTCTTCGTAGTTATCGTTTTTTCTTTTCAATGGAGATTGCCACTGCCTCGGTGTAGGTGATCACGACCACGTCGCCCACCTTCAAGCCTTCCAGGATCGTGGGGTCCTTCACCTGCATGCCCACGATGGCGCCCTCGGGCCACCTGAGGAACACGTTGTTCCTGTCCCTGTCGATGTCCTGGACCGTTGCGGTCACAATGAGCTGGCGTGTCTCCGATCCCGTACCTTCCACTTTAACCTTCTCCATCGTCTCCTTGACTTTGACTTCCCCGGGCTTCGTCACCCGGACCGCAACAGAGGCGAAGTACTTGACCGCCACCTCGTCGCCCACCTTCAGTCTATCTAAATTCTTTACCTTCTCATCGGCCAGGAGCTCGATCGTCTGTCCCTTCGGGCCTCCCTTGACCGTCACGATCCTGTTGGCGAGATCGATGGCCTGGACCGTGGCGGTTATGGTTCCGGCTTTCTCCCTGTATACCGTTGGTTTCTTCGCTTCCTTAGCAGCCTTCTCCTGGGCGATGGCACCCGTCGCACAGAACAGCGTCACGACAAAAAGGGCTGTCATGGCTAACGCCAAGAATACGCGATACGTCTTCTCCATTACTCTCAACTCCTGCACGGTTCAAATTCAATCTTCATAATGAATTTATCACCTCTACGCAATGAGTATTTCAGGAAGACCGATGACACGTCGCCTGTGTTTACATTTAGCGATTAAATATATTTTTCGATACCTGATATCTATTGGACTTTGGTCCAATATGGGCAGGATGTAAATACTCGATTTACATCGGGAAATGAAAGCCGATCGGCTATCTCATTCGAACGGAGTCTAGGTTCGTTTTTTCGGCCATTTTCGATTGAAAGGCCCATTCGAAGTTCATGATAAAGACCCTGCCTACATCGTTTCGCACCCATTCCTCGAAGACGCCGATGAGGAAATCGCCCCAAGACTCGGGCACCAGTGACCTCCCCCTGTCCCTCGCGGCTGTCCAGCGCCGCAGGCGCTGCAAGCCGCAGACCCTCCGTGACACTCTGCCGATCAGGCATCCGCTCGACAACGGGGGTGAACTGGATGAACTCTACCCCTTGATCCTTGAAGAAGCGGTATATATCAAGGGGATTACGTGCTGTCTCCCTGGCAACACAGGCCAGAATATTATATTCTACACCGTGTTTCTGCAAAAGTTTGAGCCCGTGCATAACCTGTACAAAACTACCCGCTCCTTTCCGATCGTGGCGATACCGGTCGTGTATCTCCTGGGGGCCGTCAAGGCTGATCCCCACTATGAAATTATGTTTTTTCAGAAAGGCACACCACTCATCAGTCAACAGGGTGCCGTTGGTCTGGAGAGCGTTCGCTATGGTCTTTGTCCCTGCAAGATGCTTCTGTAGTTCAACTGCCCTCTTGAAAAAATCGATTCCCAGGAGTGTCGGCTCCCCCCCCTGCCAGACAAACTCGACGACCGGTGTAGGCTGCGATGAGATGTAGCCCGTGATAAAGGCGCGGAGAACATCATCCGTCATGCGGTACTTCTCATTGGGAGCGAACAATGCCTGTTTCTCAAGATAAAAGCAGTATTCACAATTAAGATTACACAACGGCCCTATGGGCTTGGCCACAACGTGAATGCCCTGCAGGGCGTCATCTGATTGACTGATTGTGTCATTGGCATTCATAGAAAATATTAGCGCTTTTTGACAATGACCACCGGGGAGTATCGATCTCAAAATGGGAATAATACTCCCCGATTAATCACCGATATATTCTTTTACTGTATCAGTTCGATCTCTCCCAGCCGCCAGGTCTTGTCAAACCACGCATCCAGAGGGCCGTAGAGCCGAAAGAGCATATTCCAGCCCTTGCCGGGGATGGTCTGAATCCAATTCTTCTCCATGCCGGCCGGCGCCTTGGGACCGAAGTACACGTCCACCGAACCGTCCTTGTTCACAACCAGACCCTTATCCAGGCTGCTCACCTGGGGAAAGTCTTGATCGGTCTGGAGCATGGAACGGGTCTGGTTGTCATACACAATCGCTGACCAGAAATCCTTTACTGGAGCGTTGGGCAATACACGCAGCCGATAGGTCTTGCCACCGTCCAGCGGATTGCCCTTGGAATCCACGATTCCGACGGCGTACTGGGAGCCTTGACCCACCATCTTGGCTTCCATGGCCGGCGTCACTCCGGTTGCATAGAAATAGAAGAAGGCGGCGGCATCCAGATAGGCCACGCCGGGTTGCGACTGGAATTTGTACCCACCCAGCCACTGACGCCATGTGCTGTTAGGATAGTAGAAAGCCTCGGGTATGCGGCTCTGGTAGGTGAGAGTGCGCGCGGTAGCATCGCCAACAGCGGCAGCCTCGGTCAGTATCTTCTTCATGCGCGCATCGGGTGCGAAGGGTTTGCCCTTCTCGATGCCGATCGAAGCAAAGAAACCGAGATTGACCGGATCAAGCGATTCGACGGGTTCGTTCTGAACGACGTAATTGAGAAGTTCCCAGAACTTGTAATCCGCCGCCGCCACCGTGCAAAAATCGCGGTCCGACACATTCACAAACTTGTTAGGGGGCGGATTCTTCGCCTCGGACAAGGAATAGATGCGCGTGTTCTTGTGCAGGCGTTCTATGGCCGCTTTGAGGCCGCCTTCCAGCGGCATATTGCGCCAGACAAGGATCGACTCAAACGTCGGGACGCGCACGACCATGTATCCCTGCGGAACTTCACCCTTATAGCCGGGAGGCAAAAGCAGATACTTTCCACCTTTGCCCTTATCCGGACCTACCACACCGATGTCGGTGACGTAACGGAACCAAAAGTCATCAATCATACCCAGGGTCATGGGTGGCACTTCGGCAACCACCGGACCGCCATGCAGGTCGATCCAGACCCACGTGTAGGGTGTGGTGGCATTTGCCGTGAGAAAAATCGAGCGGGCATTCATGTTGGCTTCAAACGTCGGGATCGTGACGTTCGCCGGACCGACTCCCAGTAACCCCTCTCGCAACCCGGCCATGTTTACCGGCGCCAACGCCAGGAGATAGGCCTGCACTGCCCGCTGAAAATCCAGGTTGTCATAAATCTTCTCGACGGTGGCCTTGTCCGGGAAGCCATCAAAAAACTTCAGCGTGCCGAGGCGGGTTTCCACCCTATCCGGTATCGCAATCCCCGGCGGCAGGGTCGTGGTCATTTTCATCCCGGGCGGTGCGGCCCACCCGGGAAGCGCGATGCCGAGGCTCATCAAGACCACGAGGGCAACGTTCATCATTCTGCTGCATCTCATTGTGCTTGCTCCTTTTTTTGTCCAATAGACATAACACCTGCTTTCACGAAACTCAGGGGGGAAAGAGCACCATGCCCTTTCCTTCCTGAGCCTTGCCCATCACTTAATCTGAAAGTGCTTTCTTATGAGCGGCCACGGCGCGGCCCTTTTCCTCGTCCGCCTTGTCGGTTTTTTTCATCTCCTGCACGTCAATGGTAACCTTGTGGATCTTGCCGGTGAATTTGTACGGCGCCGGGATGCCATAGTCGGCGACCGGCGTTTCCCCGTCCTCGCCCACATCGGTTCCCTCGTCAGCCGAGAAAATGAAGGGTTGCGTGCGATCGATGCGTCCCCGGGCGACTTTCCGGTCATTGACAAAGATCATGCCCGTTCCTCCCTTGCCGAGCCCGCCGCCGTCATAGGCGAACTCGAACCGGACCGTTGACTTGCCGGCAGGGATAGCCTGTTTTGCCGCAATAGTGGTGCTCTTCAAACCGAGGAAATTGTAGGTATACGCCGGCTTGCCGTTCTTCAGATACAGACTCCAGCCTCCGAAACGACCCGCCTGGGAGATGATCACGCCCCTGGCGCCGCCCCTGGGAACGCTGATCTCGGCGGTCACCGTGTGGGACCGGTTCTTCATGTTGATCATCACGTTCTCGGTCATGCCGGTCATTCCCTCATAGACGGTGAGCGAAGTCCGACCGGCCATCAGGTCGGGCCGGCCGACCATGGCGGGGATGATGCGCTCCAGGAAGCGATCGTCCAGGGGCAGCACGTTGTACAGCACCGCCTCCTTCATGAAGAGTTCCCGCAGTTCCTTGAGCTTGTCGGGATTCTGTTTCGCCAGGTCATGGGCAAGGCTGAAATCGGCCCGCGTGTCGTAGAGCTCCCAGGTGTCGTCTTCAAAGGCAGCCCGGGGCTTGGCATCCCAAGGAGCCTTGTGGACGGTGCCGGCGAGCCAGCCGTCGTGGTAGATGGCGCGATTGCCGAAGATCTCGAAGTACTGGGCCTGGTGGCGGTTCTTTGCCTGGGCGTCGTTGAAGCTGTAGAGCATGCTCACCCCTTCGATGGGGGTCTGGGCAACGCCGTTCACCGCTTTGGGCTCGGGCAGGCCTGCGGCCTCCAGGACTGTGGGGGCGATATCGATGACATGGTGCCACTGCGACCGGATCTCTCCCTTGCTCTTGACACCCTTCGGCCAGTGGATGACCATGCCGTTGCGCGTCCCGCCGTAACTGGACGCGACCTGCTTGGTCCAAGTGAACGGTGTGTCGCCAGCCACGGCCCACCCCGCGGCATAGTGACCGTAAGTCTTCGGCCCGCCGAGCTTGTCGTAGTGTCTCAGGACGTCCTGGACCGTTTCCTCCACACCGTTGAAGTAGGTCATCTCGTTGAACATGCCGTTCATGCCGCCTTCGGCGCTCGCCCCGTTGTCTCCGAGGATATAGAAGACCAGCGTGTTGTCGAGCTGGCCCATGTCCGCGATCGCATCGACGAGCCGCCCGACCTCATAGTCGGTCTGCTCGGCAAAGCCGGCGAAAACCTCCATCTGGCGGGCAAAGAGCTTCTTTTCCTCCGCGCTCAGCCTGTCCCAGTCCTTGATAGCCGCGGGCTTGGGCGCGAGCTTCGTTCCCGCGGGCACCACGCCCATCTTGATTTGGCGGGCAAGCGTCTCTTCCCGCAGCCTGTCCCATCCACGGTCAAATTTGCCCTTGTATTTTGCGATCCACTCCTTGGACACCTGGTGCGGCGCGTGGGTTGCGCCAGGCGCAAAGTAGATGAAGAAGGGCTTGTCCGGCGTCAGGGCCTTGACCGATCGCATCCAGTTGATCGCCTGGTTGGCCATGTCCGTTGTGAAGTGGTAGTTCGGGTCCTTCGGCACCTCTATCTTCGTCATCCCGTCATAAATGGTGGGAGCCCACTGGTTCGTCTCTCCGCCCATGAAGCCGTAGAACTTGTCGAAACCGTTGCGTGTCGGCCAGCGGTCCGTCGGCCCGGAGGGGCTGACCTCCCAGGCGGCGGTCTCGTGATTCTTGCCGAAATGCGCGGTCGAGTAGCCGTTGTACCGCAGCATCATGGCAAGCGGCGCCACGCTCTCGGGACGCTGGCCGGTGTTGCCTGGAAATGCCGTGGAGGTCTCCATGATCGAGCCCGTGTTATTCGTATGGTGATTGCGACCCGTCAGAAGGGCTGCGCGGGTCGGCGAGCTCAGGGCCGTCGTGTGGAACTGATTGTACTTGAGGCCGCTTTTCGCGAGGCGCTCGGCCGTCGGCATGTTGATAGGCCCCCCGAAGGTGCCGGGCTGTCCGAACCCCATGTCGTCGATGAGAACAACAAGAACGTTCGGGGCCTGTGCCGGAGCTTTGACCTCGAACCGCGGCGGGGGTGTCGCATTCCGGACATCGAGGACGTTGCTGTGCGGGTACTTGGGCTCCGGGATCGGAAGCGTTGTGCGGTCGATCGCCGTCTGCGCCGCGGCTGTCGCCGCGCAGGCGGCCGACAGGGCAACACCGATCGTCAGGTTTACGGCATTTCGTTTCATGGTTCTTCTCCTTCTCTGCTGTGATTTTTTTCGCCCTCGATTAGCACTTTGTAAGCAAGTTGCAGCGAGGGGGTGCGGATCCTTCAGCGGGCCGCGCCCGCGGTGACGTATGCGAAAAACTACTTATTTTCTGAGTTCCGGTAATTTGCCTTTCCCGTGCAGGGCATCGATCCCTTTCGCAATTGTCTCGAACCAGAACTTGAAGGCATCGGCTGCGGAACCCTACTTCGAGAACCGCTCGTCGAACGCCGCGGCACGCGAGTTGGCCCCCAGGGCGATGACTGCATTGGTCGTCGAGTCGAGGACCATGGCCTCCATGCCCGTCTCCCCGCTGCCGGCCCATCCGCCCGTGGCACCTTTCTTGACGAGGCTGACGCCCAGATCGATGGCCTGGACCGTGGCAGTAATGGTACCCGTTTTTTCCCTGTATACCGTCGGTTTCTTCGCTTCCGGAGTTAACTTATCCTGGGCGATGGCACCCGTCGTGCAGAACGGCGTCACGACACATAGGGCCGCCATGGCTAACGTGCGGAATACGCGATACGTCTTCTCCATTGCTCTTAACTCCTTCATGGTTCAAACTATTCAAATATAAGGATTTATCACCTCTACGCAATGATTGTTTCAGGAAGACCGATGACATGTCGCCTCTGTTTACCTTTCGCGATTACATATATTTTCCGGTGACCGATATCCATTGGACCTTAGTCCTATCCATACTGGACTTTGGTCCAATATGGGCAGGATGTAAATATTCGATTTACATCGGGAAATGAAAGCCGATCGGCTATCTCACTGGAACGGGGTCTAGGCCTGTTTTCTCGGCCATTTTCGATTGAAAGGCCCATCAAAAACTGGATCAGCAACATGATCTCTGCCAAGAAGTACTTCTCACTCTGACGTTCGTGAAATATTTTCGTGTCGCCAGGTCCCCATATAGTGTAATATTTGATCGCTCAGTCCTTTTAAAGGAGGGGACCCGCCATGCTCAGGAAAGTTGATCCTTCGAGTACCGAACCCTGGAAACTCCTCGCCGAGCATTTCCGGCAAGTCAAAGACCTCCACATGAAAGAGCTCTTCTCAGGGAATCCTGAAAGATTCGCTAAATACGCCATCCGTTTCAATGACATCCTCGTTGACTACTCGAAGAACCGGATCACCGGTGACACAATTCCCCTCCTCATCAGGCTCGCAGAGGAGGCGGGCCTCAAGGAAGCCATCGAAAAAATGTTCACGGGCGACCGGATCAACGAAACGGAGGACCGGCCCGTTTTACACGTAGCCCTGAGGAACAGGGGCAATGCCCCGATTCACGTGGACGGTAAGGACGTGATGCCTCAGGTGAATGAAGTTTTGAAGAAGATGAAAGGCTTTTCCGCGAACGTCATCTCCGGGAAGTGGAAAGGTTACACGGGCAAAAAGATCACCGACATCGTCAACATCGGGATCGGGGGATCGGACCTTGGTCCCGTCATGGTCACGGAGTGCCTCCGGCCTTTCGCAAAGGGCCCTGCCGTGCATTTCGTCTCCAACGTCGACGGGACACAGATCACGGAGACACTCAACCGGTTGAAGCCCGACCGAACCCTCTTCCTGATCGCCTCCAAGACCTTCACCACCGAGGAGACGATGACCAACGCCTTCACGGCGCGTGAATGGTTTGTCAACTGCGCCGGGGATCCGCAGAAGATCTCGAAGCACTTCGTGGCGATATCGACCAACGCCGACAAGGTCAAGGCCTTCGGCATTGACCGCGAGAACATGTTCACCTTCTGGGACTGGGTGGGCGGCCGGTACTCCCTGTGGTCCGCCATCGGGCTTTCGATCGCCTGCCGTGTCGGCTTCGAGAATTTCACCGAACTTCTCGAGGGGGCCTACGAAATGGACCAGCATTTCAGACATGCCCCCTTCCGTGAAAACATACCGGTCATCCTGGCCCTCCTCGGGATCTGGTACAACAACTTCTTCGGCGCCGAGACGGAGGCGATCCTGCCCTACGACCAGTACATGAACCCCTTCCCGGCCTACTTCCAGCAGGGGAACATGGAGAGCAACGGCAAGTCCGTTGATCGAAGCGGTAAAAAGGTCGCCTACCAGACGGGCCCCATCGTCTGGGGTGAGCCGGGGACCAACGGCCAGCATGCGTTCTTCCAGCTCCTCCACCAGGGAACGAAGCTGATCCCCGCCGATTTCCTGGCCCCGGCCATCAGCCACAATCCCGTCGGGGAGCACCACGCCATCCTGCTTTCCAACTTCTTCGCCCAGACGGAGGCCCTCATGAAGGGAAAGACGGAAGAGGAGGCTATCCAGGATCTCCGGGCGGAAGGCAGGAACGATGAGGAAATCGGAAAACTTCTCCCCTACCGGGTCTTCGAGGGGAACAGACCGACGAATTCGATTCTGTTCAAGAAACTCACGCCCCGTGTCCTGGGGAACCTCATCGCCATGTACGAGCACAAGATCTTCGTCCAGGGGGTCATCTGGAACATCTTCAGCTTCGACCAGTGGGGGGTCGAGCTCGGCAAGCAGCTGGCCGGCAAGATCCAGCCGGAGCTGAAAGATGAAAAACCCGTTGCGTCGCACGATTCTTCGACGAACGGGCTTATCAACACATTCAAGAAGATGCGGTCCGACTAAGGAAAAGGTTGATCCGATTCTCCGCTAAAGGAGCATTGACAACGGTCCTTGTTTCTTCTTATATTTTTATCAATGGACTGGAACGCACGCCGAACATTCTTCGATTTCTTTATCTCACGTGCGATGATCCTACGTTAATCAATTCAGTCAACCCGATCCCCGAAGACACCCACAATAATGCATAAGGAGGTTCGTCATGAAAAAAGCGGAAACGAAAAGTTTCAATAAACCGGACGAAGTCAGGACCTTTCCCAGAGGCAAATTGGAACTCATCAAGATTGGGGGCGCTACCATCGGGCGCGGCACATTTGAACCGGGTTGGAAGTGGTCTACCTCTGTTCAGTCCATCGCAAAGACGAAAAGCTGTGAAGCGCCGCACTTCCAGTATCATCTCTCGGGCACCCTCAAGGTTGTGATGGATGACGGAAAGCAGTTCGATTGCAAGGCAGGCGACGTGTCACTCCTGCCGACGGGGCATGACGCGTGGGTGGTAGGGAATGAACCGGTGGTCGTGATCGATTTTCAAGGGATGGTTGACTACGCCAAGGCCTCTGTGAAGAAGAAATAGGACTTCGTCCTCACTTCTTCTTGATCTGATCAGCCACGGCCTGGCTGGCTTTCTTCACCGCCTCGGGGTCGCCCAGGTAATAACTGCGGACCGGTGTCAGGTCGTCCCGGAGCTCGTAGACCAGCGGGATGCCCGTGGGAATGTTCAGCCCCACGATCACGTCATCGGGAACATTATCGAGGTACTTGACCAAGGCCCGGAGACTGTTTCCATGGGCGGAGATGACCACCCGTTTGCCCTCCCTGACTGCCGGCGCAATCGTCTCATGCCAGTAAGGGAGAAAGCGTTCGACGGTGTCTTTCAGGCATTCCGTGAGAGGGACATGCTCGGGGCGCAGATCGGCGTAGCGCGGGTCTCGCCCGTTGTAACGCGGGTCACTCGGCGTGAGGGCTGGGGGACGGATGTCATAGCTCCGACGCCAGATCTGGACCTGCTCCATGCCGTGCTTCTCCACCATCTCAGTCTTGTTGAGCCCCTGGAGAGCCCCGTAGTGGCGTTCGTTGAGCCGCCAGCTGTAATAAACCGGGACCCACATGAGATCCATCTCCTCGAGGACGATCCAGAGCGTCTTGATGGCCCGCTTCAGCACCGATGTGTAGGCCACATCGAAAACATAACCCTCGCAGAGGAGCGTGCGTCCCGCCTGGACGGCCTCGTCGACGCCTTTCTCGGACAGGCCCACATCGGTCCAGCCGGTGAAGCGGTTTTCCTTGTTCCAGGTGCTCTCGCCGTGGCGGATCAGCACGATTTTTTTCATTCTTCTTCCCCTCCGGGTGAAAGCGGTTTTTGAGGTGTCCTTTTATAACTTCTTTCCTGCCGAAAGGTCAATGACTACGATACGATAAATGTGAACAGAAAGAGCCCTGGCCCTACTGTCTGGCGGTGCGGCGATTGGACGGAGGGGCATCTCCGCAGTTCGTCCGGAAGGGGTTGATATCGATGCCGCCGCGCCTCGTGTAGCGGGCATAAACGGTCAGCTGCTCCGGCCTGCACCGACGCAGGATGTCCGCGAAGATGCGCTCCACGCAGTGTTCGTGGAAATCACCGTGCTGCCTGAAAGAAATGATATACCGAAGGAGCCCTGTGCGGCTGATTTTGGGGCCGCGATAGCGGACCTGCAGGCTTGCCCAGTCCGGCTGGCCGGTGAGCGGACAGTTCGATTTCAGGAGATTTGATGTCAGCGTTTCTTCGACAACGGCCCCCCTCGCGGAAAGCAGTGCCGGATTCGGCCTGTAATCCGAAATCTTCGCATCGATGCGATCGATCAGCTCCCCCTCCAGTTCCTTCAAGACCTGCCCTCCGAATCTCCCCGGGAGCATGACTTTGACCTTAACCCTGCTACCGCAGGCCTGCCCGAGGTCCCGCTTCATCGTCCTTTCCACCTGATCGACACTCGAAAAACACGACTGGTTGAATGAGTTCAGATAGAACTTCATGGACCTAGATTCAATGAGACAAGGGGATTCAGCGGGGAAAATAATGGTCGCTATGGCCACCCGGGGTTTCCCGCCGGGATCCAGCCAGGACAATTCGTAGGCGTTCCATATGTCCACGCCCCTGAAGGGGAGCACCCGGCCGATCCCGATCTTCGTGCGGTGTGTCGCCCGCATGACGGGGACAAGCAAACCGGGGTCGTACTCGTCCTTGTAAGTGAGAACCTTGTTCCGTGACAGAAGCTTTCTTTTTCGCTTCATCGATGTTCCTTCGTCCCGCTTCAATCCCAGTCTTTTATCAAAAAGCCCAGACCGATACGCCTGACGCTGTGGTTGTAGTCGAGCAAGCTCTCTCCGTAGCCGTGAAAATACTGGATATAGCCGCTGACCCGATCGATGAGCGGAAAAGCCCACTCGAGCTGCACGGCACCGTGATTGTCATCGAAGTTGAAATTGTTCCGCACCATCGCGCCGAAGCGTTGATTTTTCCAGAAATAATATCCCCAGAGTTCGCCGTAGCCGAGATAGCTCTCGATGTCGGGATTGTCATCGTCGTCACTGTCTTCGGGGACCCTCAGCCAGGTGTTCAGAAGCAGGACAAAGTTTTCACGCTCGAACCCGAAATTCGCGACAAAACGGTTCCAGCTTCTCGAAAGGGGATCGGATTGGCCGTTGGATTGATGATTGAAACCCACGTTGATGAAACGGCCCTTCAAACCCAGGAAGTCGTAGTTCGTCCGAAAATTCAGCAGGAGTTCCGGCTCATAGTCGGTATCGCGGAACGGGGAGGAGTCCTCGAAGTTGTAGAACTGCCAGAAGGACTTTTGAGTATAGCCGAACCACAGGTCCATGTTCTTGCCGAGGATATCCTGCCAGAGCTTGACCTTGAAGCTCAGTTGGAATTTGATTTCTGCGTTTTTTAATTCCTCCGTCGAGTCGGCCTCCTGGACGGTTTCTTCGTTCGGGTTCTCCACATAAGTGTAGGGGAGGAGGTAGTTCGATCGGTGGAACTTGACGGCGAACTTTCCCCGCCTTGACTCCTTGTCCAGATCCCAGAGCTTTGCAAGATAGGTGGGAACCTCCTCCTCGTCTTCCGGAGGCGTCTCTTTTGTGATCGTCATCCCTTCTGCTGCTGTCTTGCGTCCGGCCCGTTCGTCGTAACACTTCAGCCGTTCCGTGGCATTCTCGATCCGGGCGCATTCCTCCATGCTCCGCGGTGTCTCTGCCGACCCGATACCAGTGGATACGAATAGAAAAATCAGAATGAGACTACCATTTATAAAACGGATCCCACCGTTCAGGCCGAATAACTTTTTACCCGACACAACTTCCCCGCAGTGCATGGCCTCTCCTCAGCGATCCGCTGCCGTTTTACAATCCCGATAGACGATCCTGCCGTCCATCTCTACAAAAGCCTCTACTCCCTTCCCCCAGAAAGTTGTCCTGCCATCACTGTATTTCGCCCCGGAGGCAGATGGCACGAGGGGAAGGCTTATTTCCCTTTCACCCAGTGTAAGCATGGCAAAATCACCCTTGCTGTCGAAGACCACGACAAAACTCTTTCTCCCGTCACAACGGTAGGTCACGGATTTGGTCTGCGCGCAGGAAAGGGTCACGGTAGCCAGAATAATAACAATCGCCCGCAATACGATTTTCATGCATGTACCTCAATCCGGAAGCGTCTGCCCGATGGTGACTTTATTCATTTTTACGTTGAATTTTCAAGCAAAGATTTAATGGCTGAATGACGGCCAGCCGGGTGGGGCTCTTCAGGCGCTGTCGCTTTCTTCCGACACGGATTCAGGTTTATCTCCGTTAATCAGCGTTGAGAACACGGAGTGGGTGACGGCAAGAACGACAGGACCTATAAAAATCCCGATAATTCCGAAGGCAATGAGGCCGCCGATCACACCGGCAAAGACCAGCAGAAGCGGAAGGTCGGCTCCTTTCTTGATCAGGATCGGTCGCATAACGTTATCGAGGGTGCCGACAATGAACGTCCAGACGAGCAGCACCGTGCCCAAGACGGTCTGACCCTTCCAGTAGAGCCAGATAACCGCCGGCAGGAGCACCAGAAAGACACCGAGCTGCGCCAGCGCAAGTATGAACATGACCAGCGACAGCACCGTAACGGCCGGCACACCCGCCACCGCAAGACCGATGCCGCCCAGGACCGCTTGGACAAGGGCTGTGACGACGACGCCGAGCGCAATGCCCCGTATGGCCCTGGCGGCAAGCACGGTAACTTCCTCACCGCGCTTCCCGCCGATCCACCGGGTGAAGCGCATCACGCCCCCCGCCGCTGTTTCACCGCGGAGGAACATGATCGCGGTGATGATCACGGTCAGCAGGAACTGGACGACCATCATCCCGAAGCTCCCGGCATGATCGACGAACCAGTTTATTATTTTGCTGGCGTAGGGTGTCACTTTCGCGGACAGGCCCTCAGGCCCAGCAGAGGCGAGCTCCTGCCATCCTGCCGCGAGACGTGAGCCGACCAGGGGCAGTCCCCCGACCCACTCGGGTGGGGGCGGCAAGCCGGAATCCTTAAGGGACTTCGCCCAACCGGCTATCCTGTCGGCGTTCTCCACGATCGTCCCGACAGCCATCAGGAGCGGTACAAAGAATGCCATCAGCAAGACCGCCGTCATCGCTGCCACGGCGAGCCCGCGTTTACCCCATAGCCACTTCTGCATGCGCAGCATGAGCGGCCACGTGGCCGCGACCATCATGGTTGCCCAGATGATCGAAAGCAGGAAGGGCCATAAAATCCAGACACTGGCGGTGATGAGCGCGCCAATGGAGAGCACGGCGAGTGTTGCCCGGGTGAGATCCCGGGAGGATGGCATATCTGTCATGAGCGGCAACCTCTTTTATGAACAGGGAGATGATAGTTAATATTGTTTCTTCTATAATTTCAGAGGAATATGGCAGTAAATAATGAGTATTTCAAGTACAAAGGTCGGGTCAAGCCCGGGTCCTCCAGGTCTGCCGATCAGGAACAGGGCGCCCGGCAATGACGGCTCGATGGGGTGTATTGCTCAAGGGTGCATGCCGAGCATGACGTAAAATGAGTTGCTGCCATCGTCGGCTTGGCCAAAGGCGAAATAGAACGGTCCAAGGATGGTGTCGACGCCCAAGAAGACACTGCCGCAGTAAATCGTGCCGGAAGCGGTTGTAGGGTCGAAGGCATTTCCGACCTCTCCGGCTTCGAACGACCCCCCGAGGTAGATCCCCCCCCCCAGGGCGGAGGGCAGATCGGCAAACCGGTAGGTATAGACCAGTCGGCCCATATAATAGTATTGGCCGACGAGCTGATCCAGGAGGTAGCCCGAGAAGTGAAGGAAACCGCCCTGCTTGAAGAGGTCGTAGGCCGGGATTCTGCTATCGGGGCTCTCGCCATAAAAAAGCCCCAGATTCAGGGTGTGCCGGTCGAGATTGAAGGGCTTCTGAAAGGTCAGCTCGAACTTGTTGTAATCGTCGTCGGCCCCGAAGTTCGGGTCGGTGACAAAGAACGTACCTCCCAGCAGGAATCCCTCGCGGGGAAACCTTGCGCTGTCGAGCTGATCGAGGATGAACTTTCCCATCCACCCCCCCTGCCTGAGGTCATACTCCGGCACCAGGCTTGTCCCGGCGGAAAGGACGCCGAATTTTTGATCCGTTTTCAGTTTGCCGTAGAAATACCCCAATCGCATTTCGCCCAGCCTCCCCTGCACGCCGAGATCAAGACCGCCTCGAAGGGTACTGACCTTGTACTCTCCTACCCAGTCGTCCTCGATATAGTAATTGATGGGCGCCCTCTTCACGTCCAGCCATGGCGCGGCAAAAACCCCGACGCGACGTGTGAAGGGCTGGTAGAACTCGGTGTGAAATTCATTAACATAGCCCATCGTGAGGTCATTGCGCCACTCGGCCCCCAGGCTGTTCAGCCACGTCATGCGGTGCATGACGGAGAAATTGAACCGTTGCGCCTCGTCGAAATCGGAGGCATAGCCCAAACCGAACTTGAGGTAATTCGGGCCCCAGGATTTCTCGATGCCCTCCACGACGAGACTCCTCCTTTCACGTTCACCCGCCAGGCGGTAATCCAGGCGCTCGAAATCCCCGCGGCCATAAACCGTTGTGAGGCTTCGATGGAGGGTCTCCAGTTCGGTTCTCTCACGGCCCAGCCTTTCCTCCAACTGGGTCTCAATTCTGGTGGGTTTCTGTCTGATCTCGGCCTCGATGACGTCGGGGTTCACCCGCTTCATGGTGTCCGCGACCCTGATGTCGGCAAGATCCACCTCGCCAGGCTTTCTCGCCGCACGGCTCGCCTGCCAGTCCGCGTATTGCTTTTCGCTCACAGCCAGCGGGCGATGATGGACATCGACCCAGAGACTGCCGACGGTCAGCCCGCGGGTGGCTTTCCCTTTGGATTTCCCGTACCTGCGTCTCAACTGCTCTTTGTCATGTCTGAGTTCTTCGTAGAGGCGGGGATCGGCCACGACGTTGTGCTTGCCCTGCGGCTCCCGATAGCTCACCAGCAGGTCCTGGTCATGGTAGATGCGGATCCGGCCGTTTTTGACCTTCAGCATGACCTTCCGGCCCACGGCCCGGTGGGGCACCACGTAGCGGTTGGCGTTAAACGAGATCTGGCAGTCCCGGTAGACCTTCCGGAAGACCTTGAGCGATGTGTCGTAATCCGCAGGGGGCAGCGGCCCCAGGTGCGGGACCTCCTCTTCCCACCGTTCATTCACGGGCCGGCGGTGGGTGCCGTGGACGCGGCGGTTGGCCGTCTCGGCAAGCCAGCGCAGGACGTCTTCATTGGCCTTCTCAACCGAGGTGAAGTGGTACCCCCGCCAGAAACGCTCCCGCAGGTAATCGATGGGGCGCTCCACCTTGCCCTTCATCCAGGGGCTGTATGGCGGGCAGGCGATAGGCGTAAAGCCGTAGTGATGCGCGAAGTGCAAAAACTCGGCATTGAAGACCGGCTTGCCCGCCGCGTCGCGCCCGATCACCACGTGCTTGAGGTTGTCGTAGAGGCTCTCAGCGGGGACCCCCTGAAGATACCGGAACGCCCGGATATGGCCGTCCAGGAAGCTCTCCAGGGTGCAGCGCTCGACGAACTCGGCGTAGGCGGCGCGGCTGAAGCCCAGCACCATCATGAAGGCAAAGATCGTGGTCGTCCGCCCCGTGGGCTCCACGACCTGGAAGTCGGCCCAGTCGAACTGGGTCTGGCGGCCCGGCTCCGTCTCGAACCGCACGTAGGCCAGGCGTGTCTTCTGCTGCTTGATCGAGCGGACATAGTCCCGGACGATCCCGTAGGCCCCCGGGTAGCCGGCTTGCCGGATCCGCTCGAGGATCCACGTGGCCCGGTAGTCGTCCTCCTGCAGGTAGTCCCGGATCATCGGGGTGTAAGGCTCCAGGATCGATTCCCGTCGCCGAGTCTTGCGGTACCGGGGGAAGTCGTCGCTGAGGAGATGCTTCTTGACGGTCGTGCGGTGAAGGCCCAGTTCCCGGGCGATCGCCCGGACGCTCATGCCGATGCGATGCATGGCCTTGATTTCCATGTAACCCTCCTTGGAGATCATGGGGTATCACCTCCTCTCTGCGAGGAGACGATACCATGGGTTCATCCCCAGGGTGGTACACTTTTCAGTGACATCTCTGGTACATTATTGCACTGACATCGATAGCTGGGTGGCCACCACGGGCGGCATCAACGGGGAGATGATCCGGGATCTGATGACCGAGGCTATGGAGGCCCGGTTCGGCCTGATCCATCAGGTGCTCGGCCGATTGGCAAAAGCCCATGTGCTGTAGTTCTTTGATAAAGCGGTCCAGGCCTTTGGGGCCCCGCTGACCCTTGTGCCACAGCAAGCTCTTGAGGCGTTCCTGGTAGTGCCTGCGGCGCCCGACCTTCATGCCGTCGAGCCAGAGGAAGTGATCGAGCTGGTGCACCAGATGCCAGCGGCAGCGCTGGACCTTGGGAGCACAGGCATCGAGTTTCAGGCCTCCGTCGTGCACGAGCCTCTCGATCGGCAGGGCCAGAAGGCGCCGGCGAAGCCCTTCGGCATCGCCCACGTGCAAGTGCACCAGCCGCTTGTCGATCGTCGGGCGTCCGGCCACCTCCGGGCCCGGCGCCGCCGTGATCGCCAGATGAACTGCCGAGCCCCGCGGGTTGTCCCCGGCTTTGACCCGGGTGCCGTCGACGAGCACCGTCTTGCCGGCCACCTCGTCGCAGGGCGAAAGCGCAGCGGCCCTCGCAGCGATCTGGCTCCGCAGCCCTTCCGGGGAGGGCGCGTCGGCCAGCAGGACTTGCAAGATCCTCGAGGAACGACCATAGGGCAGCTGGATCCCCATCCCGATGGCCTTCTCAAGCAACTCATCGAGGAACCGTCGCTCAAAGGGAAGCCCCAGCACCGCATTGGCCGGGCGAAACGTCCTGCCGCAGCCCTTGCAGCGCATCTGCACCACCTCCAGGTGCAGGCGCCCGCGTGAACTCCGTAACACCCGGGACCGCCAGCCTTTGCGGATCAGGGCCGTGCCGCCGCAGCGTGGACAGCCCAACTGACCCCGATGCGCGAGGCACCACCGAAGCTGGATGTCCCGAAGCACCTTCCTGTAACTCCGGGCAAACGCGTGATCGTAGTGCATGGCCAAATGACCAAACAACCAATTGACAATGTCCCCGGGGCAGGTAACAATCCATTCCGGGAGGGGAAACTCTCCTGGGAGCATCTCGATACCTCCTTTCGAGTTTGGGCAAACTCTCTTAAGGCGTATCAGATGCTCTCAACTTTTTCAAAGAACAGGTAACGCGTATTTTACACAATCAAAGAATTAAGATTTACTCCAGAAAATCCGGAAGAATTTGTTACAAGGGTTAGAGAAATTTTCAAATTTTGAGCGTTGTTGAAACCGCCAATCTATATAAAAAGGCAGAGTCCATCGACTCTGCCCATACGCCTGATCTGACGACGAGATGTTTTGTGTAATTTCGCAAAAGCCAAAAACAGGTTTTTCCACTCGACACCGCAGACCTGCGTCAAACCGATCAGAATGCGTCATTCTAGCCGGCGCTCAACGCTAGTCCATAATATTGTAGCCCGCATCGACGAAGGTCACATTCCCCGTCAGGGCGTCGCCGTGGTCGCTGACAAGGAAGGCCGCGATGGCGCCCACGTCGTCCACGGTCACGAGCCGGTGCTGCGGGGATTTCCTTTCGGCCAGTTCCAGCAATTCGTCGAACTTGCCGATTCCCGAGGCGGCCCTCGTCTTCAGGGGACCTGGCGAGAGGGCGTGGACACGGATCCGTTTGGAGCCCAGTTCGGCCGCAAGGTAGCGGACGCAGCTCTCGAGGGCTGCCTTGACAGGGCCCATGGCGTTGTAGTTTTTCACAACCTGGTTTGCTCCGTAGTAGCTCATGGCCAGCAGGCACCCGCCGGAGCTCATCAGCGGCTCGGCGAGCCTCGCCATCCTGATGAAGGAGTGGCAGGAGATGTCCATGGCCATGAGAAACCCCTCCAGGGAACAGTCCACGACACGGCCCTGCAGGTCCTCCTTCGGCATGTAGGCAATGGAGTGGACAAGGAAATCCAGCCGTTCCCACTTGTCGCGGATGGTCCGGAATAGGGCCTCCATCTGCTCGGGTTTCTGGACGTCGAGGGGCATAAAAATCTCTGCGCCCAGTTCCTTTGCAATGGGCTCAACGAAGGGGCGCGCCTTTTCGGTCTGGTAGGTGATGGCCTGGGCGGCCCCGAGGGCCTTGAAGCGCGCGGCACAGCCGTAGGCGATGCTCTCGTCGTTTGCGATCCCGACAACCAGGCCCTTTTTGCCGAGGAGATACTGGCAATTCTCCAGCATGGTATGCCTCCTTTCATCGAAAGGACATTAAATCTTTAAATAGCACATCCCGGTAAAGGGATCGGTTGAAGAGGAAAGGGTTATTTTTTGCCGGCCACTTTCCGGGCTCTCTTTACGGCGCTGCGGGCGGTTAGCTTTTTAGAGGTCGATGCAGCCCTGCGGGACGATGTCTTTTGAGGCTTGGCCGGTGGCTTCCCCATGCCGAGGATGAATGAACCGATCTCATCGCCCAGTTTTCTTTCATAGACGAGGCTTAGGCGGTTAAATGGAACATGGCTCCGTTCATGTCGTCCTCTCACATAATTTAAGAAACCACCGACGATATGACGGGCAGCCTTCAGATCTTTTGGAACCATCCGGGCTTCGGCAAATCCGGTCTTGTCATATTTTACCACAATTCCATAGAGAACGGCGCCTACATCTTCGATATCCTTGACTTTATAACTTTTCATTTGTTTCCCTCCTGCTGATGTTTCATTTCATCCTAGCATTTTTCAATCTCACATTTTGAATTCATACTATATACTGCGCCCGAAGGGAATTGGACCTTGGTCCTATCCGCACTGGACCTTGGTCCAATAAGGACAGGAAGGGGGTGAGCACGATCCAGAGAGAGGGGAAATAATGCAGCATGCCTTCTCATTCTAAAAGCGCGGACTTCCTTCGCCTCGCAGAGGCTCAGGACAAGCTCACAAACGGTTCTCGTCCAAACACCGTAGAGTAGAGAAAAAATTAGGCCTGACGCATGGTTAGGCCTAATTTTTTCTGGCTCCCCGGGACGTACAGCTGTAAGAACTTTTCCTCAACACTTTGGTTGGAAAGAAAACATAATCGAATCAAGGAGATGAAACTGTAATAACTTTAATCTGGGTCTTGGTAAAATTTTCTCAGGTGCAGACTACTTCCCGCTATACGTAACAAAATGCTAATTTACACACGATGGCCACGCAGCTCCTCAATGCCGACGCCGGTTTTTCCACGATCCAGGATCTTCTCGGGCACAGCAAAGTCAAAACCACGCAGCGCTATTGCAGGATATCGAATCTCAAGGTACAGAGGGATTACTTCAACGCCATGGAGGTGATCATGCAGCAAGGGGCCGGCAACCCGGACAGTACTTGATGAACAGGGAAAATCGTGCAAAGGTAAACAATATCTAACAAACCAAGATCTATAAAAAAAACAGATTATGTTACGTATAGGTAGGTGTACTCGTTAATCAATAGTTGATTCGATCATTTTCCTCAGGTCAATGTTATGTCTCTAAGACGCAAACGGTATGCTCAAGGCAATTCTGAAGGACAAGACCTATACTTTTGATGAGATATGAAAGATGCTTCATGGATTTTTTGCTGAATGCTTCCACAAGGAATACTATGCAGCTGCCCATTTCTACATTGACAGGATGATCTCCTCTCAATTGTCCTGCTGTGGCATTCTCAGTTGGGGCGGGAATCGGGGATCGCGTCTGATGTCGATGGGGATCGGGTAGCGGACGCCTGCCTGGTGTGTCGCCTCGAGCCCCTCGATGACTCGGTCCAAGTAATTTCCCGGTATGGCAAAGATCATCTCATCGTCCTGAACCATTCCCCACACCCTGTCTCCATTCCCGGGCAGGACAACCCGTGGTTCCCCCGTCTTGACGACTTGCAACACCCCCTCGTTGCACGCGCCGAATCTGCCGCTAAAGACGGAGATGAGACTTTTCCCCGTATCCCGCGTCGCTGCGTGCACCAGCCTCATGAGCTGGGCAGAGTTGCAGAATATCATCACCACGTCCGGATCGACTCTGCCTCCTTGGAGAGGCGACATGACCACCGCAGCACATTGCCCCTTATCCAGTTTAAATTCTATTGCCGCCTCGATAATAGTACCTACGGCATCCTCGCTTGTTCCATAATGCATCACCCTCAGGAAATCGGTGAGAATCGACCGGTTCTCTTCCTCTGAATCGCTCCAGCCGTATAGATAGGATGCTACAGGGCAGGGATTGTCACGCGGAGAGATGCCAACTGTCCAACCGTACTTTCGCGCAAGTGCAATTCCGACGCAAGGCGTGGCCTTGAATCCCATGTCTCTGACGGGAAACCTAGCTTTTTCCGGCATGTCCTTTTCGATTCTCAGCAGTTTCACACCTATGGGAAAGGTGAGCGGTCTGGTAAATCTGTTCAACGCCTCGGCACGTTCATTCCAAAGAGTCATCACATCACCTCTGAATAAAATGTTTAAGGATCTGGACTAGTTAAGAGGGTTTTCTCTCACTATCTTTAATATGGTTTTACAGATATTCTAGTTCCGATAATTAAATCGGAACTCAAACTCTTTGAGATGTAAGAGGTATTTTCCATCATCTCCAAAGCCTCACGGAATCGGGGATTGAATTCGATCATGCGGGCATCCTTCTCACCCTGCTCTATCATTCCTGGATTACACTAGATTACTAGATTACAGACTCAGGTCTATTTTCTTGACATGAAGGCTTCGATGCGTTGTGTCTAAATCATTGCGGTTGAGCATCACGGTTATGCCCAGAAAGAGGCTGCTTTCATTTCCATCAGTCGTATTCTGGGAATTAAAGAGGCCATGCCAAGAAAATAGTCCTGACCCCCTAAAATACACAGCTCAGAAAGTTGAAACGATCTCTGTGATTCTCACACCTTATTTATTATGAGTCACCCTTCTATTCCATATTTATCGATGCGGTAGATCATTGTTGCCCTCGATATCCCAAGTAACCTTGCTGCTTTTGTTTTGTTGCCTCCTGTCAACTGAAGGGCTTTAATTATCAGTTGCCTGTTCAGACCTTCCAAATTCATACTAGAAGGAGGCATTGTTACACTCACCCTATCTACTCGGGATGAAACACCGTCCTTCTCAATCAGAGAATGCAAATGGCTTTTTTTAATGACGTCACCATCCTCCATGAGGATTATGCGCTCGATAACATTTCTCAATTCCCTAACATTTCCAGGCCATTGATAATTCTGCAATATGGTTTCAGCGTCTTTCGAAAGATGTCGAAAATTTTTCCCGAATTTTTCATTGAAATTTTTCATGTAGAATAGAGTGAGAGGAATAATATCTTCCTTTCGATCCCGCAGCGGTGGCAAGAAAATCCTAACGACATTCAATCGATAGTATAGATCTTCACGGAATGAACCTTCAGCGACTAAATTTTGCAGATTTTTATTTGTTGCGGCAATGACCCGTACATCGACTTTTCTTTTCTCCGTACCGCCAACGGGGTAGAATTCCTTTTCTTCCAGGACTCTGAGAAGCTGTACCTGGGCGGGAAATGCAAGCTCACTTACTTCATCCAGAAGTAGTGAGCCTTCATCTGCAAGCTCAAATTTTCCCTTTTTCCCTTCTTTAAGACTACCGGTAAAAGCCCCTTTCTCATAACCAAAAAGTTCACTTTCTAGCAGATCCTTGCTTATGGCCCCACAATTTATGCTTATGAATGGCTTACCTATCCGCGCACTCTGGTAGTGAATTGCCTTCGCTATGACTTCTTTGCCCGTTCCTGTTTCACCCTCTATCAGGACCGTAGTGTCGTCACTTTTTGCAACTTTGTTACATAATGCCAGTGCTTTCTTAATTCCCTTACTTTCTCCCACGATAGTATTAATCCCGAACTCAGTCACACATTGGTTTCGAAGCTCCTCAAGCTCTATCTTGAGTTTATAATTGTTGAGCGTCTTCTCGATTACTAATTCCAATTCTTCAATATCTAAGGGCTTGACGAGGTAATCTTGAGCGCCTGCCTTCATGGAGTTAATTACGGTCTTTATATCCTCGTAAGCCGTCATCATGATGACCGGTAAATCACTGTCTTGCTCCAGTATCAACCGCAATGTTTGAATTCCGTCTATTCCGGGCAATTTGATATCGAGAAGTATCAGGTCAATAGAATGTTGCGGAAGGATCTTGAGAGCGTCTTCTCCGGTGCTCGCAATGAGGGTCTCATACTTTTCGGAGAGAATATTTCGGAGTGAGTTCTGTAATAGATTGTCATCATCGATGATCAGTACTCTGTAACGATGCTTCATCATTCATGCCCGTATTGAGGGGGATTTTTATGATAAATGTAGTTCCTTTTTTCTCTGCACTTTCTACCTCGATCAGAGCGTTGTGTTGTTCTATAATTTTATGTGCAATAGAAAGGCCCAACCCCGTGCCTTCCGGTTTGGTCGTGAAAAAAGGATCGAAAATCTTCGAATAATGTTGTGAAGGTATGCCGATTCCGTTATCCGCAAAGGAAATGACAAGCTGGCCTGAATCATTTTTGTAATGATTGTCAATCGCGCTGTTGATTTTCAATAGCCCGCCCTCAGGCATAGCCTCCATAGCATTGATAATCAGGTTTATGAATACCTGTTGCATTTTTAGGCGATCAAAGATGACAGGGGGGATTTCTTCTTGAAGATTTACGTATGTTTTGATTTTATTCTTCTTTAGTTGCGGATTGAGCAACGAGATCGAATCGACGATGACATGATTGATATTGCCCTTATTTAACAGAGGACTGCCGGGTTTCGCAAAATCATGTATCCCCTTTACAAGCTTTTTAATTCGCTCGATCCCGACGAGTGTATCCTCAATAATGGTCTTTTCCTTCATCGCTGAGGACATTTGTTTCCCCAGCATCTGGACATTGAAGTTAATGCTTGCGAGAGGGTTTCTGATTTCATGAGCAATACCCGCTGACAGCTGCCCAAGGGATGTAAGTCTGTCCATCCGTCTGATTAATTCTTCAGTCTTCTTCGTTTCCGTCAGATCGCTGAAGAGAACAAGAACGCCGATCGCAATATCATCCTTATTCCGTATGAGGGAAGTACTCAGCCCCAGAATAATACGGTTGCCGTTTTTATTCTGGATATCGATCTCCTGATTATTGATCGTCTCAAAGTCGTCCATGGCACGATGGATCGGTTCCGTTATCCTTGCTTCAAAGACATCCGAAACGTTCATTCCCAGAACGTTGTGTCTTGTCAGACCGAAGAGTATTTCCGCCTTCCTGTTTATCGTGGTAATCACGCAGTTGCAATTCACGGCAATGAGACCGTTAGGCGTGCTCTCCTGGATGTTGTGAGCAAAATTTCTCTCATTGATACTCGCTTCATAGAGGCGGGCGTTTTCGATGATCATGCTCGCATGATTGGCAAATATCGAAAACAGTCGGATATCCTTTTGGGTGAGCTGAAGTCTGGTCTCATTCTTGTCGGCTTCAATCAATCCGATAACATCCCTCTTGATCTTCAGGGGGACTGCGACGGTTGATACACGCCTGTTCAACCTGCTGATCACCCGATCCATTCTCGTAAGTCTTCTGTCTTTCTGGTGGTCCTTGATGTATATCGTCTCTCCGGTTTCGACCACCATGGTTTCGAGGCAATCATGCCTTTCCAGGTTAAAAGGATTGCTGAACGCTCTTTTCATTTGCGGAGGGCTGAAACCGATCAAGTACTTGCACTCCAGTAACCTCTTCTCCCTGTCGAGCAGGAATAACGCAATTCGGCTGTATCCGAAGACCCTCGATGTCTCTTCAACAATGGAGGTTAGAATTTTATCCAGAGAGATTAACTTCGTCAGCAGACCGCTGATCTTGTAAATGGAGTTAAGGATCTTGTCTTTTGTCTCCAACTCAGCAGTGTATCGATTCTCTTTTCTCTGATGGATTCTACTCGACTGCTTCATCGGCCTTATCTCTCACAGCGAAAAAAAGTTATGGTCACGAACATGTTTAAACTTCTCAGTCGAAAGACCGGACGAGATTTCCCCATTTTGTTACAACGGTTTTCAAGCCGCGATACCATAAGGTATGCGCGTATATACCAACATCCCGCTAGTATGGCGAGCTTCTTCATCAAGCGACAGAGGTGCTTTACATAGCGAAATCACAGCATTTTTTACAAAGCATACAATTTTTTTCTGACCTGTCAAGATAATTTGTCCGCGCCGATTGTTTCTACTGCCTTACATCGATTCGCGAACAAAAATCCTCATGTTGCATCGCGTAAATATCAAAAAATGATAAGCAACATCATTGGCACTTCAGAAATATGCGAAAAAGTGGTAAAAACCATCAAGAATCCACCTAGCAGCATACTGCCGGGACTTCCGCGAGAAGCGGAACGCCGGGTAAAAGAGTCAACCATTTTAGGCAAAAAGATAGTATCACCTGATGAGGCGTTCGCAAAGATAAGAAAGGGGATGAACTCACATATCGGTACCGGCGTCTTCGAACTCCAACTCGGCAATTCATCAGTTAATGTTTCTCCTCGGAATGGTCTGCGGGACCTGACAGTCGTTCAACTCGCCGGCCTCGGTGAATCGATTTTCCCAGATTAGCATTGCTCGAAAAAGTCCGGACTCAAGACTTTTTTTCGGGACGAAAGATCCGTAAACTAGTTTTTCCGGGCAAGTCTATTTAATTCCTTGCATTTTTCTCAAATATTGACGCACTTTAAAATAGGGGCTGTCGGCATTGCTGCCGCGTATGTCAGAGTGACGTCACCTCACGATGAAGAGTTTCACAACCTTGGGATCATCGATAAATATGTATGACAAGAAAATAAGTTTTGCGCAGCTGACGTCCGATTTCAGATGGGAAAACGAACTGGCGGTATTCAGTACCGATATCTCCAAAGGATTCAACTTCACGCATGAGGCATGCGACCGCTACGTCGGACGGAAAAAAGTGGCCATCAACTGGGAAGGGGCCGGCGGGCAAGCACGCACCATCACCTTCGACGACCTCAGCCAGCTCACCGATCGGGTGGCCAGCGTCCTGCTGGAAAACGGCGTTCGTCCCGGCGACCGCGTCAGCGTCCTGATGCAGAAGATCCCCGAGCTCTATGCCTCGCTCCTGGCCATCTGGAAGATCGGGGCGATATTCGTACCGTTGTTTACCGCCTTCGGACCCGAAGCGATCAGGTATCGTCTCGAAGACAGCCAGACAAAGGTCCTGATTACGCACGAACGATTTCGCGGCAACGTCGAACCGGGCATAAGCGGACTGCAGCGGATCTTTGTCGTGCGACCGGAGGGAGCATCGCTGAGAGAAGGAGACCAAGACTTGCACGAGGCCATGAAGACCGCCACGGCCAAGGTGAAGCCGGCGACGGTCCTTCCCGATGACACGGCCATCCTTCTGTATACGTCGGGTTCGACCGGCATGCCGAAGGGGGCGATTCTGTCGTACAAGTTTTTCATCTTCCATGTGCCCTATCTGCGCTACGCGTGCTGGTTGAAACCCGAGGATCACTTCTGGTGTCCGGCAGACCCCGCATGGGCATTCGGCCTCCTCCATGCCTTTGTCCCCATGATTCTCGGAAATTCCATTCTGGTCCACGACGGGCTCTTCCAGCCGGAGCCTTTCTGTCAGTTTCTCGAAAGATACAAAATCACCAACCTGGCTTTTGCCCCCACAGGATTTCGCGCTCTTGCTGCAGCCGGTGATGAGTTGCTCAATAAGTATAAAATCAAATTACGGGCTATCAGCACAGCAGGCGAGCCGCTCAACGTCGATACGGTCAACTGGTCTGTGAAAAAACTCGGGCTATCCATCTACGACCAGTATGGTTTCACCGAAGGGGGGATGCTGATCTGCAATTACAACTGCTGTGACATGGTCATCAAACCGGGGTCCATGGGATATCCCGTACCGTGGCATCGCGTCTCCCTTGTCGATGAAAACGGCAAGGAGGTCGATGGGAAGGAACCGGCCCGGATTGCCATACACAAAAACCAGTACGGGTTCTATTTCAAGGGCTATTGGAATGATGAAACGAGGACGAAAGAGGCGTTTATCGGCGACTGGTTCATCCCCGCCGACCTTGCTCGCAAGGATGAAGACGGCTATTACTGGTTCGATGGTCGCACCGACGATGTCATCACGAGTGCGGGCTACCGGATCGGCCCCTTTGAAGTTGAAAATTCCCTCGTTGAGCATGAAGCCGTTGTGGAAGCTGCCGTCGTGGGCAAACCGGATCCTGAAAAAGGGGAAGTTGTAACCGCCTATGTGGTACTAAAAGGCGGATATGCTCCATCACCGACCCTGGAAGAGAATATCAAAAACTTTGTGAAGACCAGATTGAGCAAACATCAATATCCCCGCAAGATTGTTTTCATGGATGCCTTACCCAAGACACCCAGCGGCAAAGTACAGAGGTTCAAACTGAGAAAAGAATAAAAAACGAAATTTATCAAAAGACACGACAACAAGGGATACCGCAGGTGCATACTTGCGGTATCCTCATGTTTTTTGGGGAGTTCACCATACTGAAAAGCGGCCGATTGAATCCCGTATTTCATTATCATCGTTAATAATCCGTATGAAGTATGTCCGAGAAAATGATAACTAAAAAGGAGAGGAGCATATGAAAGCAGAAGAATGTATCGCCGTGGTAACGGGCGGCGCGTCGGGACTCGGCGAAGCCTGCGCACGCAATCTCATCGGTGCTGGGGCGAAGGTCGCGATTCTTGATTTTGCAGCGGAGCGTGGAGAAAAACTGGCTGCAGAGCTGGGCAAGAATGTTCTTTTTATCAATACGGACGTGACGAGCGATGAGAGCGTCCAGAATGCCGTGAAACGAACCATGGAAACCTTCGGCGCCGTCAACACAGTGATCAATTGTGCCGGTGTGGCCGATCCGGGAAAGGCCCTCTCGAAGAAAGGCCCCATGCCCCTGGCCCATTTCAACCGGGTGGTCCAGATCAACCTGGTGGGCACCTTCAACGTAATCCGACTTGCCCTGGAGCAGATGGTGAAGAACACGCCGAATGCTGAAGGCGAGCGGGGTGTCATCGTCAATACGGCCTCGGCTGCGGCCTTTGACGGCCAGGTCGGCCAGCCGGCCTACAGCGCATCAAAGGCGGGCGTTGTCGGCATGACGCTGCCCCTGGCCCGGGAATGCGCGGATTACGGGATCCGGGTGATGGCCATCGCGCCCGGCCTTTTCAACACGCCGATGATGGCGGGTCTGCCGGAGGCCGCGCGGGAGGCTCTGGCCAAGATGCCCCCTTTCCCGCAGCGACTGGGGAAGCCCGAAGAATTCGCTTTGATGGTCCAGCAGATCATCGAAAACCCTATGCTTAACGGCGAGGTAATCCGGCTGGACGGCGCTCTGAGGATGGCGGGGAAATAAGCGGCACAGATCCGCTATCCAGGAGCGCCTAATTTCTTCAGAACTAGGAGGAAGGTATGAGAAGAGTTGCAGTAGTGGGCACCGGCCATACGAAATTCATGTTCAATTCGACCAAGACATCGGTGGAGCTTCTTTCCGAGGCATCAATGGAAGCCATCTTGAAATCCAACCTGAAACCCCGGGATGTCCAGGCCGTCTACATCGGTAATGTGCTGGGGGATTTCTCCGAGGGGCAGGGTATGGTTCAGTCCTTCCTGGCTGATGACATTGGCTGTTTCCATGTCCCCGCGACGAGATTCGAGGGGGCGTGCGCTTCGGCTACCATGGCGATCCGGGACGCCTTCATGTGGGTCGCCTCCGGTTTCTATGACATTGTCCTGGCAGGCGGCACGGAGAGAGCAACGGCCATGGGGACGGCACTGGCTACCCGGACCTTTGCCATGTTCGGCGACAGCCGCTACGAATACCCGGCGGGATTCACCTTCCCGGGTGTCTTCGCCATGCTGGCCCATCTATATTCCCATAAGTACGGCGTTCCGCTGAAAAGGCTCAAGGAACAGATGGCCCTGGTCTCCATCCAGTCGCATTACTATGGCACGAAGAACCCCAAGGCCCAGTTCCAGAAAGAGATCACGATGGATCAGGTACTGAAGAGCTTCATGGTGACGACCCCATTGCAGCTCCAGGACTGCTGTCCCTTCTCGGACGGGGCGGCGGCCGTTATCGTTGCATCCGAAGATGTTGCCAGGAAGCTCACAGACAAGCCGGTCTACATCGCAGGTGTGGGACAGTCCTCGTCGGGAAAGATCAGTTCTCAATACAAGTACCTCCCGAGGCTTCGGGCAAGGGAGATCGCCGTAAAACAGGCCTACGACATGGCGGGTGTGGGCCCCGGTGATATCGATGTCTGCGAGCTCCATGATTGTTTCAGCATCGCAAGCATCATTGCGGCGGAAAGCCTCGGTTTCGCCGAGTTCGGTAAGGGAGGTGAGCTCTGGGAGAAGGGAGAGACGAGGATCGGCGGCAAAATACCGATCAATATATCCGGGGGATTGAAATCCAAGGGCCACCCCATCGGGGCGACGGGCGCCTCCCAGGTGAGCGAGATCGTGGCCCAGCTAAGAGGAGAGTTGGTCGACCAGGGCCGCCAGGTCGAGGGTGCCAAAGTCGGCCTGGTGGACACCCTGGGCGGGGACGGGATCATTCTGAATATCGTATTAAAGGCTGATTGAAATGTTTTGGAGGAAAAATGGAATACAAGCTCGACTTTAAGACTTACAGTGACGCGCTGAGGAAAAACCAACTGATGGGCCTGAAGTGCAGGGAATGCAAGGCCTACACCTGTCCCCCCAAGATGACCTGCCAGGAGTGCGGGGGGATCGACCTGGAGGTTGTCCAGATGAAGGGCACGGGCAAGATCGCGACATTCACGCAGACTTTCGTGGCACCCCTGGGTCGGGAGGCTGAGGCGCCCTACATCGTTGTGCTGGTGGAGCTGGACGAGGGGCCGTGGATCGCCGGCAACCTCATCGACATCGCCCCCGACAAAGTGGGGATGGATCTGATCGGAAAACGAGTTCGGCTGGGGTGCAAGGTTTTCCCGGGGGACATCTACTCGGCGGGACCTGCCGCCCGTCCCCTTTTCATGTTTGAATAAGAGAAATTCATGTATCTCGATCTGACGGAAGACCAAAGGATGATACAGAATACCGCCCGAAATTTTGCCCGGTCCGAGCTCGAGCCCGTGGCGGAGAAAAGCTGCTTCAGGATTTCAGACATGGCCATGAATAGACATTTGTGAGATTTCAAGGGATGAGAACGAGAATCCTTTTGTCGGTCGTTGTTATTGTAAGTCTTGCGTTTTCGGTGTTCTCCGGATCTACCTGTTCGGGCGAGACTCGGGTCTACGATCGTGACAGGAACCTGAAATACCGTGTCGACGAAAGCGGCCGAATCTACGACAAAAACTGGAATCTGAAAGGCAGGCAGGACGGAGATAGGCTATACGACCGAAATTGGAATCGAAAGGGACATAATGAGAAAAAATAAAAACTTGGAATTTGGGCTACACAGGATAGCCTAACTTGTCACAGGACGGACTTGAGTTGACACTACAGTAGGAAAGATGCCTCCTGGATTG
>Ga0209610_1000009_pt1 | contig 100337 bp, 100 predicted proteins | sample LakKivw275mmetaG_FD_184137 | JGI IMG/M metagenome (GOLD analysis project Ga0209610, IMG submission 184137) | Anoxic lake water microbial communities from Lake Kivu, Rwanda to study Microbial Dark Matter (Phase II) - Lake Kivu water 275m metaG... | ecosystem: Environmental > Aquatic >...
GGCAAATATAGGTGGTGATCGGCTGTTTCGGAAATATTCATTTTTTTTATTTTATTTAAAAATGTTTTTATCTTTTCTATATCTTTATATTTGATATGACCAACCCGAAAAAGATATAAATGAATAAGCGTTTCCGGACTAAAAGACGGAGCGCTCAATTTTCCGTTTTTTGTTTCAATTTCTAAATTTTGGAGATCGAAAGTTTTGGGGTCGACTTCTTCCATAATATCTCTGAATTGTAAGAAAAAATGGGAGTTTTCGCGCAAGATATGCGGCGCCAACTGAAAGCGTCTTTTATTTGATTTTTCTAAATACTCTTTATTTTTAACTTGGGAAAGATTAACTTCCGGATAAATAGGCGTATTGCGATGACAGTCGTTAAAATCGGCCATTTCTTTTTTAAAAAAATTAGACATTTCTTTGACTTTTTCAGTTGATTCCAATTGATCGTCTAAGACGATAATATCTAGGTCTTTGATTGAATTATTATTTCGGCGAGGGCTGGGCATTTCATTTAAGTAAAAACTTAAGGCGGTCCCCCCCACTAATCTCCAGTCTAAATTAGTTTCATTTAGTTTATGAAAAATATTTTTTAAAACCGTTTCATAGACGTTTTTTTCCTTTTCTTGAATCTCTTCTTTTTCGTCTAATTGTAAATCGGATTTTTGATCTAAATTGATTTGGGGGCGTATTTTTTCAAACATAGATTTTAATTTTATTGTTTTTTAGATGCTTTTTACTGTATTTTCTACTGTAATTTTTATTACAGTTTTTATTACAGGTGCGACCTGTGTTTTTCTGTGTTTTCTAATATTTTCGTATTTTTCTGGCCTATTCCCCGAACACCTCGGCGGAAAAGACATAGAGGTCAACGTCGCCGGTTTTCCAGGCATTGCGAGGCAAGTTGGCTTTGTGCTCGCATAATTCATTCATAAATGTTTCCAAATCCCAGTTGTTTTCCGTGGCCACCTGGGGCAAAAAAACCCCGCCTTTTTGTCCACCAAAGGTGGATCCGCCTCTGGCGGAGACAATAACTCCGTGTTTGCCGACCTCAATTTCCTTAAACGGGTCAGTGATTTTTTCCAAAGGCGAAAGGACTGAAATCTCAATGTTAATTTCTTTTATTTCCTCTTTCGCCACCGGATAAAAACGCGGGTCTTCAAAGGCGGCCACTTTGGCCATTTCCGCCACGACTTGGTAAAGCGGCTCTTTTTCTTCAATAATCCGCCCCATACAGCCGCGCAATTGGTCGTTTTTATTTAAAGTGACAAAAGCGCCTTGCGGTTGTTTTAGTTGTTCAGTTAAATCACCGTCATCAATACTAGTTTTTTTGCCGTTTAATTGGTTTTCAATACTTTGTCGGGCGATTTTTAACAGGGTTTGTTTTTCCGCCAGTGTCAGGGTTTCTTTATTTACCCCTTGATTATTGTTAAAAGCAATGGCGGCGTAGCCGACAACGCGGGAGAGATCGCCTGAGGAATCGCCGGAGTTGGCATAATTTAGAAGTTTAATTTTGTTCCAACCCATTTCTCTGGCTAAATATAATCCGGCTTTAATCGGTTCTTCGCCACAGGCGCAGGTGTCTAGGTTGGGCAATTCTTGCGCCATATTTTCTTGAACGGCTTTTTCAAAATCCTGAACTGAACCGCTTAAAATTCCTTGAATTGTTTTTTGATCGGCCCGTTGCGCGTCTTCATAGGCGGGATAATGAGACAAGTCAGAGCTGATAATGACTAAATCGTCTTCGCTGAGGTGTTTTTTAATTGTTTGTGCCAAACTCGACAAAAATTTATCGTCGGCTTGAGAAATAATAATCGGCATAACTTTAAAATCTTTTAAAACTTTTTGTAAAAACGGCAACATTAATTCCAAACAATGTTCGTTTTGATGCGCTTGTTCGCGAATAAAAATATTTTTATCTTCTTGACTTAATTTTTGCCCCAATTCTTTGTCAATTTGCACTTTGCCCAATGGTGTTTGCCAGTAATCGTCGTTCGCGAGCGCGGCGCCGAAAAACCAATCCTGATGCGACGGCCCGATTAAAATCACGGTCTTAAAATTTTTGCCGGCCAGTTGTTTAAAGCCGTAAGCCGCGACTGGGCCGGAATAGTCATAGCCGGCATGGGGCAAAATCAACATTTTCAAATTATCTTCAATTTTCGCTTCCTCCGTTTGGGACAAAAAATCGTCAATTTGCCGCGCCAAAATATTTTTATCCGCCGGATAAAAGGCGCCGGCCACCGCCGGCGGCCTGATTAACAATTCTTTTTTGTTGACTTTCATATAATTAAAAAATAGAATTACAGCGACAATAATTAGAACGATAAAAATCGTCGTTAAAACATAGTGGATTTTTTTTCTTTTCATTGACATTTTACGTTTGAATTCAAAATTTTGAATTTGATTGAAAATTGGGGATTCTCTGGCAAGGCAAAAATTTTTATTCCCAAACGCCGGGTATTTTTTCACCGTCAAAACATTGGCCGTCAATTAAATTAGTTTCTTTAATGAAATAACCCTGACGTTTAATTGCGGTTTGTTTTGATGCCGGACAATAAGTTGATTCGGTTTCTTCGTCCCCTAAATTGCCGGTGTAAACGTATTTCAGACCTTCTTTTAAAGCGATTTTTCTTAAGTCCTTGACGGTTTGTTCCGGCGTCGGCGGCAAATTAATTAGCTTGTACATCGGATGAAAGCGGGAAAAATGAAGTGGCACGTCCTCGCCTAGATTTTCCTTAATCCATCGGCTCATCATTTTTATTTCTTCCGGTTGGTCGTTTTCTCCGGGAATAACCAAATAAACGATTTCCAACCAAACGCCTTGTTTTTTAATCGTTTTTAGGGTTTCTAAAACCGGCTCTAATTCTCCGCCGACGATTCGCTTGTAAAAACCATTATTGAACGCTTTTAAGTCAATTTTAATGGCGTCAAGGTATGGAGACAATTGCTTTAGCGGTTCGGAATTGATGTAGCCGGCGCTAATCATGACGTTTTTTAACCCTTTTTCTCGGGCTAATTTCGCCGTCTCCAGCATATATTCGTAGAAAACAGTCGGCTCAGAGTAAGTGTAGGCAATACTTTTGGCGCCAGAAGCCAACGCCTGTTCCACTACTTGTTCCGGCGTCATTTTAACGCTTTCTACCCGTTCTGGCGAGGACTGGGAAATTTCCCAATTTTGGCAATAAAGGCAGCGTAAATTGCAGCCGACCGTGGCGATTGAATAAGCTGCCGTTCCCGGCAAAAAATGGAATAAAGGTTTTTTTTCAATCGGGTCTAAATGAACACTGACCGGTTGGCCGTAAACCAGAGAATAAAGTTTGCCTTGAATATTTTTTCTTACTCGGCAAAAGCCGGTTTCGCCTTCGGCTAAAACGCAAAAACGCGGGCAAAGTTGGCATTGAACCGCTCCGCCAGCCAATTTTTGATAATAACTCGCCTCTTTTAATTCTACTAGGTTTATTTGTTTTTCCCCGGTAAAATTATATTTAACAACATAAATAAGAGAGATTGTTAAAATGACGATTAGAATAATAATTGAGAATATTTTGCGTTGCATATCAAAATATAAAATTATTTTTTAGGTTCACTGCCCTTTTCGCTTTTCTTTTTGAAGAGCGATATTTTGGAGAGCAAATCTAAAATTGCGCCATAAGGACAGAAAAATTGGCACCAAGGCCGCCAGATAAACAAAGAAGAGATGACCAAAGCGGCGAGAAAAATTATCGAACCCGCGGTGACAAAACGCCCGAAAAGCGCGCCAAAGGGGTCAAGGCCGCAGAGAATCGGTTTTCTAAGAATTAACAAAAGCGTGACGACAGTCGCCAGTATCAGATATTTAATTTTTCCCGCGGTTTTACTCTTAAAATAGATATTTTTAAGACATTTGCATTTTAGCGTATTTTTACCCTTGTTAATGAATTCTTGAAAAGCGCCCAAAGGGCAAAGCCAAAGGCAATAGATTCTTCCCCAAAGCAGGGCTAAAATAATCGGCAAAAGAAAAAATAGAAATAAAACTAAATTTGCGGCGATTTTACCGCCGTCAATAAACATTATTTGAAACGTTTTGAGAGGACAAAAAATGTTTTTCAACCAGAAGCCGAAATAAAACAAGGAAAAAAGCAAGGTGAAATTTCTTAGCCAAGGATATTTGTCATTGAGAAAAAAAATAACCGCCGTTAAAATTAATAAACAAAAAATTACCAAAGGAACAAGTCCCGGCATTTGTTCCATTTTGAAAAATGGACAGTCAAAACAGGATTGAGGGGAATATCCTAACCAGACACTTAGGCCGTAAATTAAAAACAAGCCGCCAACCAAAATAGAGGCAAGTTTAGCGATTTTTTGAAATGCTCGGCCGATATTCAGATAGCTGAGAAATAAAAGGGGAACGAGGTAAAGGGTAGTGGCGATAAAAAAACTGACGAAAAATAAAACCCCTTTAATAATCTCGCCGGCGTTAAAGACATAGGAGAGGGACAAAAGAAACGACGGGCATAAATTGACACCGGTTAAAAAACCGGCTAAAATAGGAAATCTTATTTTTTTAAAAAACCGGCAAAGATTGTGTTTCTCTTTGAATAAGCCAAGCCCATAGAGAATCAATAGGGACGATAAAAGCATTAAAGCGCCTAAATTGATTTTTTGAACGATCGTGTTTTGAAATTTAGACCCCAAATAGCCGAAAATAGCGCCAAATAAAACATAACCGATTAATCGTCCGGCAATAAATTCCAAAAAAAGCAGGATCGACTGTTTGATATTTTTTTTCTCCGATAAAATTAAAGAAATAAAGACCGGCCCGCACCAGGTCAGACAGAAAATGCCGGTTGACAAACCTAATAAAAATCCGTCAAAAAATAAATTCATAGCGATAAAATACTAATTGTGTAAATTTATTTTCTTGCCGCCGGTGGTTTCTTAATTATTGCTGATTTTTACGTTTTTTTAAGTTCGTATTAATTGGCGGTAGAATTATAGGTATTATTCATATTTTAGCAACTGAAAAGACTCTGGTCAATTTGCTATTTCTATGTTAAAATATTGCTTGATATGAAAAAGAAGAAGATATTAAAAATATTCATCATTTTGGTTTTGGGCTTTATTTTTTTTGTTTTTAGTTCGAGCGGGATTAAAGCGCAAGAACAAAATGTCGCCCTTCAACAAAAAAAAGAGGAGTTCACTTGTTTTATTTATTTTACTTCTCTTGATTGCCCCCATTGCGCCAAAGTAAACCCGACAATTCACGGAGATTTATTAAAAAAATATCCGAATTTGGTGGTTATTGAATATGAACTTTCCCAATATCCTGAAAATGGCCCCTTACTTTTTCAATATGACAGCGTTTACGGAACGGGATTGAATATTCCTTTGGTTATTTTTAATAAAAAAAATCGCTTAGTTGGCGATGAACCGATTTTAAGCAATATTGGACGTCTGGTCGAGAGATATAAAGGAAATGAATGTCTTTTGTCTGATGGCTCCGCGGTGGGCGCGGAAAATTTGGATTTTACCAAGGTATTGGGTCGGCCGAAAATTTGGGCGGGGAAGAATTTTTCCGTTAAGCCGATTGACATTACCCAGATTCCCGGACCAACTACGGAAACGCGGCCGGAATTCACTTTAATAAAAATTCTATCGCTGGCCGCTGTTGATTCCATTAATCCTTGCGCCCTGGTGGTTTTAACCTTGATTTTAATTTCCATTTTGACTTATAACCCCGAAAACAGAAAAAAAGTTTTATGGGCCGGACTCGGATTTTGTTTGTCTGTTTTTGTTATGTATTTCATTTACGGTTTGATTATTATCAGATTTTTCCAATTAACCCAGATTTTGGAACCGATCCGTTTTTGGCTATATAAAATTTTAGGCCTGTTGGCGGCGATTCTTGGCGTTTTGAATATTAAAGATTTTTTTAGATACAAACCAGGGGGTTTGGCGACTGAAATGCCGATGTCTTTGAGGCCCAAGGTTAAAAGAATAATATCCGGCATCACTTCTCCGGTCGGAGCGGTGGCGGGAGGAGTCCTTGTCACGGTATTTTTATTACCCTGCACTATTGGTCCATATATAATTTGTGGCGGTATTTTATGCGCTTTTGATTTATTGAAATCTTTGCCTTGGCTTTTGCTCTACAATTTGGTTTTTATTTTGCCGATGGCGGTTATTACCGCCGCTGTTTATCTCGGCATGGCCAAGGCGCAAGGCGTTTCTGGATGGAAAGATAAAAATATCAAATATTTGCATTTGGTTTCCGGAGTAATTATACTAGGTTTAGGCGTAGTTATATTTTTTGGTCTGATTTAAGAGCGGTAATTTTAAGACGCGATTAATATTTTTTATTAAATGTGCGATTACTCGATTTTAATTGGCGGCAGCGCTGGTCAAGGTTCGAGAAAGGCCGGGTTTATTATTGGTCAATTATTTTTAGAACTTGGTTATCGAGTTTTTATTTACGATGATTACCAGTCCTTGATTAAGGGCGGCCATAATTTTTCTCAAATCAGAGTCTCAAATAAAGAAGTTCTGTCGCATCGGGAAAAAATAGATTTTCTTTTGGCCTTGGATAAAAATACCATTGATAAACATCAGGGCGATTTGGACAAAGACGGCATAATTGTCTATAACGGCGATAAAATTTCTTTACCACCGCATTTTTCAAAAAACGGAAAAACGAAAATTGTTGGAATGCCATTAATGGCGATCGTCCAACAGGCGGGCGGAGAGGGAATTATGGAAAATATCGCTTTGATTGCCGGCTTTGCCAAGATTGCCGGCATTGACTGGTTGTTATTATCAAGGGTTTTGAAAAGAGAATTTAAAAAATGGCAGGACTTGAATTTGAAAGTGGCCGAAGCCGCTTTCGGCAGCGTGTCAAATTTAATTAAGATAGAGAAGGGGGCGGAGAAAAAATCATTAACCTTGTTAACCGGCAATCAGGCGGTGAGTTTGGGCGCGGTTAAAGCCGGCTTGGATTCTTATTTTGCTTATCCAATGACGCCGGCGACAGGAATCCTTCATTATTTGATTCAGCGCCAAAATGATTTCAATATTAAGGCGGTTCAAATGGAAAATGAAATCGCAGTCGTCAACGCCGCTTTAGGCGCGGCTTATGCCGGAGCGAGGGCAATGGTCGGAACTTCGGGAGGCGGCTTTGCCTTGATGGCCGAAGCCTTAAGTTTATCGGTTCAAGCCGAAACGCCCGTCGTCATTATTGAGAGTCAGCGGTCGGGTCCGGCCACCGGCGTGCCGACTTATACGTCCCAATCGGATTTATTATTTGTTCTTTCGGCCGGACATGGAGATATTGTAAAATTTGTTATTGCTCCTGGCGATGCCGAGCAAGCTTGTTTTTGGACTAGTAAAGCGTTAAATCTCGCTTGGCAATACCAGACGCCGGTTGTTTTGCTGATAGATAAAGAGATTTCGGAAAGTACTTTTACTTTTAGCCCCGATATTTTAAATCGGATAAAAATCGAAAAATTTTTCACTTGGGATAAAAAAGGAAAATATCAAAGATATAAAGACGTTAACAACGGAATCTCTCCTTTGGCCTTTCCCGGAACTAAAGGAGCTGTAATTAAATCTACTAGTTATGAACACGACGAGTTCGGCTTGGGAGTGGAAGATGAAGAAAGTGTCGTAAAAATGCAGAATAAGAGATTACGAAAATTTGAAGCGATGAAGCGGGAGGCAGAGCGACTGCCGGCGGTCGAAGTTTATGGAAAAAAAGATTCTTCAAAAGCGGTTATTGTTTGGGGATCAACCAAAGGGCCGGTTCAAGAAGCGGCGGAGGAATTGGGTTTTAAAGTAATCCAACCGGTTATTCTTCAACCATTTCCGGAAAAACAAATAAAAAACGCTTTGAAGGGTGTGGAAAAGACGGTTTTAATAGAAACGACCGCCACTGGTCAGTTAGCTGAAGTCCTGAACGGTTATGCGATAAAAATAGACAAGAAAATTTTAAAGTACGACGGCCGGCCGTTTTCTTTTGATGAAATAAAAGATAAATTAAGCCGCTGGCGTTAGTTTTAATAAATTGAGCGTAATTTTATGAAATTAGACGCTGATTGCCAAAATACTTGGTGTCCGGGATGCGGAAATTTTGGTATTTTACAGGCCTTGAAACAGGCGGTTGAAGTTTTAAATAAAAAGGGGATTGCCCCTGAAGATATCGTTTTAACCGCCGGCATCGGCTGCCATGCCAAAACCATCGATTATTTGAATTTGAATTCTTTTTACGGCCTGCATGGGCGGGGAATCGCCGTGGCTCAAGGAGTAAAAATCGGCAATCCGAAACTGAAAATAATCGCCTTGGCCGGCGATGGCGACGCTTATAACGAAGGAATATCCCACTTAATTCACGCCGCCAAAAGAAATATCGATATTGCCGTTTTAATCCATAATAACCGAACTTTTGCTTTAACTGCCGGCCAGTTTACCGCCACTTCGCCTCGCGGGTTTAAGGGCGTTTCCAGTCCGCAAGGGAGCAATGAGGATTCTTTTAATCCTTTAAAATTAATGTTGGCTTCAAAGGCCAGTTTTATCGCTCGGGCTTACTCGGCTAAATCAGAGCATCTTAGAGATTTGATTGTTAAAGCCGTCGAGCACCAAGGTTTTTCTTTTATTGATATTCTTCAGCCCTGTGTTTCTTTTTTCAATACTTGCCAATTTTATAACCAAAGAGTTTATGAAGTAGAAGAGAGCGATTTAACTTCGGAAAAGCGGGCTTTGGAAAAAATCCAAGAATGGGAGTATGATGATAAAGAAACCTGTAAAATTCCGCTTGGCCTTTTTTATCAAATTCAAAGACCGGTTTACGAACAGGGAGCGGTTGGTAGCGCGGTTTTTCGCGGGAGAAAAAAAATAAATTTTTTATAAATCGGAGACAAATTAAAATTGTCAATCGCTGAAAATAAAGTCGGATTTAAAATCCGACTTTATTTTTGCCAAAAAATAAAAAGCGGGATACCAGAATCGGACTGGCGTCTCCACCTTGGAGGGGTGGCGTACTACCACTATACGAATCCCGCATTTTAATAATCAAAATTATGTCAGATTTCCTAATTTTGTCAAATTATGGCATTTGGCTTGTGATTTCGTGGATATTTGTTAAAATAAAAGCGTTATGGCTTAATAAGTAATCGTCCTTGAAAAGAATTTATGAAAAGGGACGGAACAAAATATTATGATTTTTATCGGTTCAGACCACGCCGGCTTTAAATTAAAACAGGTGGTGAAAAAATATTTGGCCGACCTCGGAATTAAATATCAGGATGTTGGCAATCAAGAATTTGACCCCGATGATGATTATACCGATTTTGCTGAAGCAGTGGGTAGGCGAGTTGTGGTCAGTAAAGGCGGCAAAGGGATTTTGATTTGTTCCAGCGGGATTGGCATGGCAATGGCGGCAAACAAAATTAAAGGCATCCGCGCGGCCAATGTTTTTAATTTGGCCATGACGGAAAAATCGCGTCAGAATAACAACAGCAATGTTTTATGTTTAGGACAAAGTTATATTAGTCCGAACTTGGCGAAAAGAATAATAGGGGTTTGGCTAAGAACCAAATTTAGTTCGGCGCCTCGACATCGGCGGCGGTTAAACAAAATTGAGTAAAATTATCCGGTAAAAGCGAAATTTTACGGCGTTTAGCGCCAAGATTATTTTAGATATTATGGGAAAAAAAATTATTCCGGTTATTTTAACCAATAAAAGAGAAAAGTTAGTCATTAAGTTGAGAAAATTGAAGGGATTGGCCAAAGAAACGCAGATTGATATCGCCGACGGCAAGTTTGTTAATAATCAGACCGTGGGCCTTGAGGACTTGATTCAAGTCAGGCCGCACCTTGTGACTGAAGTCCATTTGATGGTTTTAAAACCGGAAAGTTATTTAATTCAAGCCAAGAAGGCGGGAATAAGAACGGTAATTTTTCATTTTGAGTCCGTTAAAAATATTTCGACGGTCTTAAAAAAAATAAAAGATTTTGGTTTTAAAAGGGGGCTGGCGATAAATCCGGAGACGCCAGTAAGAAAAATCAAACCTTATTTAAAAAAATTGGACTTGGTTTTATTAATGAGCGTTCGCCCCGGTTTTGGTGGGCAGAAATTTCTTCCCTCGACAATCGATAAAATAAAAGCGTTGCGGCTAATGAGTAAAGATATTAAAATTGAGGTTGACGGCGGAATTAATTTGTCCAATGCCGAAAAAATCGCCAAGGCGGGAGCGGATTATCTTGTGGTGGGCGTCCATTTGCTCAATACCCCCAATATTAAAAAAAGATTTAAGCAATTGCAATTGGCAATAAATAATCGATAAATTTTTAATAACAGATGATTCAACTAATTGAGTTGAAAAAAATAGCCAAGCTAATCAGATATTGGATTTTATCTTCCACTACTCAGGCCGGATCGGGGCATCCGACATCGTGTTTGTCGGCGGTGGAGTTGATGGTTGGGTTGTTTTTTAGCGGACGATTTAGGTTTGATTTGGAAAATCCCGAATATATCGGCAATGATCGCCTTATTTTTTCCAAGGGACACGCGGCGCCCTTGCTTTATTCTCTTTGGGCGGCCGCTGGAGCAGTCAAACAAGAGGCATTAATGACTCTAAGAAAATTTGACAGCCCTTTGGAAGGTCATCCGACTCCCGTTTTCCCCTACGTCGAAGCGGCCACGGGTTCTTTGGGGCAAGGATTGTCCATTGGTTTAGGATTGGCGTTAAACGCCAAATATCTCGATTTTTCTCCCTACCGAACGTTTGTTTTGCTGGGCGACGGCGAAATGGCCGAAGGATCGCAATGGGAGGCGATTCAACTGGCGGGTTATTATAAATTGAATAATTTAGTCGGCATTTTAGACGTCAATCGTTTGGGTCAGTGCGGGCAGACGATATGCGGGCATTCTTTAAAAGAATATGCCAGAAGGATTTCAAGTTTTGGCTGGAAAACGATTATGGTCAACGGTCATAATCTGAAACAGATTATTAGCGCTTATGATCGCGCTTTTAAAAGTAAGGCGCCGACGATGATTATCGCCAAAACCCTTAAAGGCAAGGGAATAAGTTTTTTACAGGATAAAAATGGCTGGCACGGTCGAGCGCTTTCTTCTGGCGAATTTAAAAAAGCGATCGGCGAATTAGGGAGAGTGGATGTTTCAATTCGCGGACGGATTTTAAAGCCGAAATCGGCGGAAAAAATCAAACCGCGGATTATAATTCGCCGGCCAATAAAAAAAATACGGGCGGAATATAAAAAGGGGCAAATGATAGCCACGAGAAAGGTTTATGGTCGGGCCTTGGCGAGAATTTTCCCCAGGTTTCCCGAATTAGTGGCTTTAGACGCCGAAGTTTCCAATTCCACTTACACTGAAACGTTCAAGAAAATCCATCCTAAAAGTTTTTTTGAGATGTTTATTGCCGAACAAAATATGGTTGGCGCGGCTCTGGGGCTGGCTCGTCAAGGTAAAATTCCCTTTGTTTCCAGTTTTGCCGCTTTTTTAACTCGGGCTCATGATCAGATTAGAATGATTCAATATTCGTCAAAATTCGCCAATGTTAAATTTGTGGGTTCGCATGCCGGAGTTTTTACCGGCCAAGACGGACCCTCGCAAATGGGACTTGAGGATTTGGCAATGTTTCGTTCTGTTTTAAATAGCGTGGTTTTTTATCCGGCCGACGCGGTGGCCATGGAAAAATTAGTCGAACGCGCGGCTGAACATTTTGGTTTGGTTTATATTCGAACGACTCGTCAAAATATGCCGGTTATTTATGATTGCAAAGAGAGTTTCGTCGTTGGCGGCAGTAAGACATTAAAACAAAGTCAAAAAGACGTTATTACCGTCGTTGCCGCCGGAATCACTCTTCATCAAACCCTAGCCGCTTATTGGTCTTTAAAAAAGCAAGGTATTTTAATCAGGGTGATCGATCTCTATTGTATTAAACCGGTTGATAAACTGGCGCTGGTAAAAGCCGCCAAGGAGACGAAATGTATTTTGACAGTTGAAGATCATTTTGCCGAAGGCGGATTGGGCGAGGCGGTTCGCGGCGCTTTGACGGGTATAGCGGCAAAAATTTACTCTTTAGCAGTTAAGAAAATTCCCGGAAGCGGGACCCCGGAACAACTTCTTGATTATGAAGAAATTTCTCAAAAAGCGGTTATTGAGAAAATAAAGGAGTTGGTTTGATTTTTTTTGGAAACAGGATTTCGGACAATTTTATGAAATATAAAAGCCGGCGGAAGCCGACTTTTTAAGTTTCTAAGTTCGTTTTTTGTCAGCGCGATTTATTCAGATAATCAACGACGGACAGAGCAGCGATAACACCTTGCCCCGAAGCAATGGCAATTTGTTTGTAAGGGATATTAGTGACGTCGCCGGCGGCAAAAAGACCCTTGATATTTGTTTGTCCCATTTGGTCGGTGATAATCTCGCCATATTGATTTTTAAGAGTTTGCTCGGGAACAAATTGGCTGTTGGGAATCATCCCGATATGAACGAAGACGCCATCAACCTTCAGAGTTTGTTTTTGATTATTTTTGTCTTTATAGGTCAATTCTTTAATAAAATCCCCGCCGGAAATTTCCAAAGTGAGAGCGTTGTAAATAATTTCAACTTTATTGGCCTTTTGGACTTTGTCAAAGATAATTTTATCCCCTTTAAATTGGGGGTTTTTGTTAATTAAATAAACTTTGGAAGCAAACTCGTTAAGCATGAGAGCCGATTCCAGGGACGAGTTTCCTCCCCCAATAGTGGCGACCGTTTTATTTTTGAATAACGGTCCGTCGCAGACCGTACAATACGAAAGGCCTTTGCGCCGGTACTTTTCTTCTCCTGGAATGTTAAGTTTTTTCGGATGAAGACCAGTGGCGACAATAACGGATTTTGATTGATATTTCATTTTTTGCGCCCCCTTTTGTCCGATTATTTCAAAAGAACCATCGGTAAGAGGGCTTATTTTTAAAATTTCGACGCCAGCCTCAGGTTTAAGATTATAAAATTTAAGGTGTTCTTGAAATTTTTTTGCCGTTTCCACGCCGTTGGTTTTTCCCCAGCCGGGCAGGTTCTCAATTTCGCCGGAAATAGCCATTTCCCCACCTAAATCGTAAGTGACGATTTTAAAATTCAGATTTCTGCGAGCCGCGTAAATCGCGGCGGAAATTCCAGCGGCTGAACAACCGATGATAATTAAATCCAACATAATATTTGTTTATTTACTAAGTATTATGTTCCCATAAAGGAAGAAGTTCTTGAGTTAGGGTTTCTACGTCTCGCCTTGCCGCTCTAATGAGTTCCGGGTCGGCCGGTTTGCGAATCAACTTATTATTGATATATGGCTTGTTTGATTTATCTTCCTCTATTGTTTGTATTTTGTGGACTCCCAAAAAATCGGCTTTATAAAAAGCATCTCTTCCTACACTGTCGACATTCCCATAAATAAGACGGGCTCCAATTCTCGGATCAAAATATTGAGGCCCCCATTTTAAAGAAAGGGCGGCAATATCGAAATCTACACCTGCATCTTCCAAAATATCGACAATTCGTTTGATGGTGTAGCCCGAAGAAATAAATTCGGTCGACACTAATGCTTTTTTTATAGAGTATTTTTTACTCTCAACGAATTTTTCAATTGGATCGTATGAATCGAGAGAAAGTCTCGATGGTTTTGATGGCTGAAAATCATCGTCATAGATGTAGCGTCCAGGCAGAAAAAAGATTTTCGTTTTCGGCTTTTTTTGTTCACTTCTTTTCTTATCGATCATCTTTTTAAGAAAAAGCGAAACGAATCGGCCGCTGGCGTCGTCGCTTAAAATAGTGTCGTAATTAACCGCTTTATCTTTGAGTTCCAAACATAAACGGGACAAAGATTTAACTACTTGTTCTCTGCTTGTAAGAGGAAGGTCGATTCTTATTTTTTGAGAAATAGAATCGATATTTATTTTTTCGGAAATTATTTTTTCTGCTTCTTCGTCGGTAAATTTTCGATTGTCTTCCTGTTTTTGTTCAAAAAATTTTTTAAAAAATTCAAACCCCATATTGTTAGAACATAGAAGATAAAATAGGACTATCTCCGGAAAAATAGAGATAAAAAGAAATTATAACAAGAATGACCGGCAAAATAAAGGCCCAAAGGGCGGGATGGCTTGCAATTTTTTCTTGTTCTGTTTGGAGATATTTCAAAGAAACGGTTGAATTAAGTCCGCGATAAAACCAGCCAATGGCGCGAGAAGGCGCGCCAAGCAGTTTTTTGATTTTTGTCAGAGCGAAGAACAGGTTGCCGATAGAGCCGAGCGCCGAAGTGTAATTTAAAAAAATGAGCCCGGTTGAATCCTGATACATCATATCTTCGCTGAATATATAACCGGGAATTCCCCGGCCAATCGTCCGCCCGGACAGAGAAATCAGTTTTCCTTTAATGGGTGAAGCGTAAGGATTGCGCATTTGTTCAAGAATAGTGGTTTCAATTGGCTCGCCAAAAGGAAATTTATAAGGAAGTTGTAAAATCAAGCCAAGGGCAAAAATAGCTAAAAGAAAGACGGGTGGGATAAAAAATAATCCCGCCAAGACAAGAATATAAGGCAGAAGCGCGATAAGAAGTTCAAAGAAAAAATCGCCGTATAACTTTTTTTTGTCGATTTTCAGCCGTTGTTCGGCGGCTTCAACGTTGAAAAGAAGCGGTTGTCCTTGTATTTTGGCGATTTTATCCAAGTGGCTGATTCTTTTGCCGGTTAGCGGATGAGTGGAATTCAGTTCAGTTAGTTTTGCCCAAGGGTTTATTTTATCAAAAACCATCACCTCGGCAAGAATATCGGGATTGTTTTGGGTGATATAAGAGATGACTCCATAGTGTTTCGCGTTTTTAACGTCAATAATTCCCAAATGCCTGGTGGATTGAAGAAGCCTTTTTGAACTGTTATCATCTTCGGCTGTAACTATGCCGTAAGCTATTTTTATTAAAGCGTTGGCAAGGTCTTTTGGTTGGGTGAATTTGGCGGAAAAGGCGTCGGCAAGATACTCGCGCGTTCGGCTTAGATAAAAAACAAGATAAATGCCGATTATATAAAAAACATAAGAAATAAGGGCGATAGCCAGAGCCGGAAATTTGTTTTTTTCTTTATTGTTTTTTCTCGCCATTCTTATGGAGAAAAAATAAATTTCGTAGAGTATTTGGATGAGAGTGCTGGCGATCATCATAACGATGAAATCCCGATGAACGATATGCCCCATTTCATGGGCGACGACCGCTTTTACTTCTTGCGGATTAAGAAAATGGAGAAGACCCTCGGTGAGAACGAGGCGGGCGTTAAAACGTCCCGAACCATAAGTGAAAGCAGTTGGATTTTTATCGGGAATAATTCCGACTTTGGGAAAAGAAAAGTGGTATTGGGAGGATATTTGTTCTATAAATCCGGCAATTTCGGGATGTTGTTGAATAAGATCTTCTTTTTTCAGGAAATTTACTTTATAAAACCACTTATTGATTAAATCAGTAAAAAACGGCCCGACCAGCCATAAGATAAAATTAATGCCGAGCGTCAAGCCAATGGCGAGTCCGAGGTTAATGTTTTCAGTGTAAATCAAAATCAAAATAATTCCTCCGGCAACGAAAGAAAAAATAATGACTAATGTGAATAAAGAAGCGAAAAATAATTTTCCCATATTTTTTGTATTTAAGTTGGTCGGGGCACAGAGATTTGAACTCTGACTAAATCCTCCCAAAGGACTCGTGCTACCATTACACTATGCCCCGTTTTCTTTTATCTTACCTTGATTTTTTTGAGAAATCAAGGTTTTGTTAAAATGTTAAAATAAGAAATCAATAAGGGCTAAATAATAGCCGCCCTTTAGCTTTTTGGCTTAGCGGGCGGCGTTTTTTTTGTGGCATAACGGATCGCGTCATGCCACTTCCCGGCGAACGGTTTTTTTCCATTGCCAGAAACAAGAGTAAGGCCCTCCGATTTATTAAAAAAATATTTTTTATTTTTTAAACAAAAAGGTCGGCTGTTTTGCCGACTCGATTTTTTAACACTGTCTTAAAAAGATGAGTCGGCTTTTAGCTGACCGCTAAAGTAACGACCAAAATCAAACCAACGGGCGTCGGTTTTATCAGTTTCGCAAATTGTTTTGTTTTTTTGGCCATTGAGAGATCGTTAATTTTTTAACTGCTGTAGATTATACGCGATTTTAAAATAAAAACAAGAATTTTATCCACGGGGGACTTGACTCTAAATGTTTATTTGATGTTTTAGCGTCCAAATGTTAAAATATTATGATGATTTATATTATTTGCCATTATGGAGAAATAGGGCTTAAGGGTAAAAATCGGGGATTTTTTGAAAAAAAATTGGTTGAGAATATTAAAACGACTTTGAATAAGGATTTTTTTAACGAGGTTAAGAGAATTTCCGGACGGTTGCTCATCAAACTGACCGCCAAAGGAGAAGAAGAAAGAGAAGAAATCGAGAAAACTCTAAAAAAGGTTTTTGGTTTGGTTTATTTCGCTTTCGCCGAGAGAGAAGAACAAAAGATCGAATCAATCGAAAAACGAGCCGCGGATTTGATTAGAGAAAAAAATTTTGAGACATTTCGCGTTTCCACTCAGAGATCAAAAAAAGATTTTTTTCTAACCTCGCCGGAGATAAACGAGAAGGTCGGGGGCGGACTCAAGAAAGAATTGAATAAGCGGGTTGATTTAGAAAATCCCGACTTGACCGTATTTATCGAAATTGTGGAAAAGTACGCTTTTTTATATTTGGAAAAAATTAGCGGTCCGGGCGGTTTGCCAGTCGGCGTCAGCGGCCGGGCTTTATGTTTGATTTCCGGCGGCTTGGATTCTCCAGTAGCCGCCTGGCAGATGATGAAACGGGGATTGAAAATCGTTTTTATTCATTTTTACGCTTATGTCGGAGATGAAAATAAGGCGTTGGAAAAAATAGAAAAAATCGCAAGTACTTTAAATCAATATCAGGCAAAGTCAAGATTATATTTAATTCCCTTTAAACGAATTCAAGAGAGAATTTTAAAGGATAATCGGTATTGTTGCCTATGCTGTAAAAGATTGATGTTCAAGATTGCCGAAAAAATCGCGCAAGAGGAAAATTGCCAGGCCTTGGTTACCGGTGATAACCTGGGGCAAGTAGCTTCGCAAACCATTGAAAATATAAGCGTGATCGGCAAGGCGGTTAATTTGCCGGTTTTAAGACCTTTAATCGGGTTTGATAAACAGGAGATTATTGAAATTGCCGAGGAAATCGGCACTTACGATCTTTCTTGTTTGCCGACGGAATTTTATTGTCAAAAGCTTCTGCCCAGACATCCGGCAACTAAGGCGAATCTGGAGAAAGTCGAGATAATTGAGAAAGGTTTAAAAATAGAAAAGATTTCAATAGAATCGACAGAGATAAAAAGAGTGGAGTTGAGATAAGTGGAATAAAAAATATTTTAGTATTTTAGATAAAGCGGTTTTAGTCGCGCGACTAAAACCGCTTTATCTATTAGATGTGTTTTAAGAATATTTTTAGTACATTTTAGTCAAATCAATACCGGTATAGTAGTATTTTAGAATCTGTGCGTAGTTGGCACCTTGTTTAGCGGCGGCGATACCGCTGATTTGAGGTAGTCCGACGCCATGTCCAAGCAGGGTTTTGCCTTGTCCCGGCGGGTCGATTTTAGCTTGAAGATAATCAACGGGCGCCAGTGTCATGCCAGCCTCGTAAGAGGAGCGCGTTTTGCCGTTTGATTGGGCGAAATAATAAGCTAAAATAGGGTCGCCCTGATAAGTAGCGATGACTCCCTTTGTTTGCTCGGCCGCCGCTAAAGTATTAGGCGCGCGTTGTTCTCTTTGATAACCGCGGTAAACTTGGTCGGCTTGAGTGGCTTGGAGCGTGAAAAATGGCCGATTGTCAGCCGTATTAGTGTATTTGGGTGTCAAATAACGAAATAAAGCGTAAGTTCGGGCGGCAATCATTTGGGCTTTTAAAAATTCACTGGGCGAAGAATCGCTGACTTCGGCAACACTTTGGACATATTCTTCCATCGGCAATTGATTAATCAACCAAAGCCGTTCCGTGTTGGCATTATAACGGATTTCTATTTTGCGGCGGAATTCGTTATCATTTTTGCCTTCGTCCCAGAAAGGGCCGTTTTGCCAGTTATTAATTTTAAAAATAACCGGATTTGTTCCTTGAAAGATAATCGGAGAGTCGGTCATCAAAATCCTTTGGCCATTGCTATCATTGATAAAATAGCGATTAAGAGAATAATCGTAATCGATTTCCATTAATTCGCCGGCGGTATTGCGGATCAGTAAATTGCCGTTTTGATCAAAAATGTCGTAAAGAGCGTTGTTAAGAGCGGATATTCTAAAAGGCAGATAATCTTTTTTTTCTCCTTTTTCAACATAAAGCAATCCGACTTTGATTTCCGGACCTTGAGATAAATTCGTCCATTGCGGCTGGTTCACAATTTTTATTTCAGTTGGGATATTTTGCCAAAAAATTTGTTCTTCCGCGACCGGCGGAATTGTTGTTGGCGGCGCTTCGGGAAGCGGCGCGGGAGTCGGAGTTGGCGGTATTTCCGCGCCGGTGGTGGCGACTTTGACCGCTATCTCGATTTCTCCGCCGAGAATGGGAGCTGAACCGGCAAATAATTGAAACTTTTCCCAATAAAGGCCGGCCTGAGAGGGGGCTAAAAGGGTAAAACGAAATAAAGCTTCGCTGTCGGGATAAATCGTTGAAACCGGATTGACCGTATTGGGGATATAGTCGCTATACCAACTTGAGTGGGTTAATTTGCTTTTCATGCCGGAAGTAGTCCTTAAAATAACGGCTTCGCTTCCCATGCCGTTCCAGGGGTTGAATCCGATATTTTTAAATTTAACCCAAAATTCGAAAGTTTGGGTTGGAGTCAATTCAATAACGCCGGCTTGACTTTGGTCGGTTTTTTGCGCTTGATAGCCGGTGTCGGCCAGAACATCTTGGGAGAAAAAAATAAAAATAAATATTGCCGGTAAAAAAATAAAATTGATTTTAATCGATTTTTTTATCATACCCCTAAAGTTTAAAGAGAAATTAAGAATGAGTCAACCCCGTTGGAAGTTCATTTTAAAAAAATAGAGATTAAAAATTTTTTATTTCTGATTAATTCAGCCCTTTTGCTGTTGATAAAATATTTTTTTTTGATATGCTTTATCTATATGACTCTTACTCGGCAAATTGCGAAAAATACAAGTATTCATTTAGTGGGGAAAATAGCCGGTTTATTTTTGAATTTATTGGCTTTTGCTTTTATTGCCCGTCATTTGGGACAAGTTGGTTTCGGGCAATTTACGACCGTTATGGCTTTTGTTCAGGCCTTTGCCATTTTCAGCGATTGGGGTTTGTATATGATTTTGATTCAAATGCTTTCTTTGCCCGGAGCCGATAAAAAATATATTGTCGGCAATTTTTTCACCCTTCGTCTTATTTCCAGTCTTGTCTTTTTAAGTATGGCGCCTTTAGCGGCTTTATTTATTCCCCAATATTATCATTTAATTAAGGTTGGAATTGCGGTGACCGCTTTTTCTTTTATTTTTAGTTCGTTAATCCAACTTTTAACGGGATTTTTCCAAAAGGAATTAAAGACAAAACCGGTGATTATCGCCGAAATAATCGGCAGGATTTTTTTAGTTCTTTTGGTGGTTTTGGCAATTAAATTGAAATTAGGATTAATATCCATTTTGTTGACCGTCGTCGTTTCTGGAGCGATTAATTTTATTTTTCTTTATTTATTTTCTCGGCGGTTTATCAAGATTGGTTTTCTTTTTAATTTTCCTTTTTGGTTAAGGGTTTTAAAAAAAACTTGGCCGGTTGGCCTCTCGATTATTTTTACCACGATTTATTTTAAAGGAGATACGATTATCCTTTCCTTATTTAGGTCTCAACAAGAAGTGGGCGTTTACGGCGCGGCTTATCGCGTTTTAGAGGCCTTAATTATGCTGCCGCCGCTTTTTATGGGATTGGTTTTACCTTACTTGACTCGTTCTTGGTCTGAAGGGGCGGTCAGAGATTTTCGGCGTTTTTTTCAGAGATCGTTTGATTTTATGGCAATTGCCATTTTGCCTTTAATTGTTGGGCTTTTATTTTTAGCTCGGCCGATAATGGTTTTTATCGCCGGTTATGATTTTGCCGTTGCCGGCGAACCTTTGAAAGTATTGGCTTTCGCCGCCGGTTTGATTTTTTTGGGCAGTTTGGCGACTCATGTTGTTATCGCTCTGGAAAAACAAAGAGAGATGCTTAAGTTTTATTTTTTTTCGGCTTTGATTGGCATCGCCGGTTATTGGTTTTTTATCCCCAGATATTCTTATTGGGGCGCCGCGGCAATGACGGTGGCGGTTGAATTTTTAGTCACTTGTTCCGCCTTTTGGGTTATTTATAGAACGACTAAGTTTTTCCCCAATCTTCGCGTTTTTAATCGGGCTTTTTTATCCAGCTTGGTCATGGCTGTTTGTTTATTCCTTTTTCCCCGGGCAAATTTATTTTTTTTGATCTTAACCTCGTTGTTTGTTTATTTTGCCGGCCTTTATTTTTTCCAAGCGATTGACAAACGGACAATTAAACAGATTGTGGGACGCAAATAATCAATGATTATTGATTATCGATAGTATTATGTTTTATATTTTATTATTTGCGGTTTACGGTTTTTTAATCTATTTTAAGCCGAAATACGGCTTGGCTTTGATTTTGATTTTTTTGCCGACTTATCAGATTAAGTTTCAAATTGCAGAGATTCCTTTTACTTTTTTGGAAATAATGATTTTAATTTCTTTTTTTTGTTGGGCGATTAAAAAATGGAAAAATCTGGCCGTCGGGCAATTGAGAGATTTATTGGACGATTGGTTTTTGCCAATTTGTCTTTGGTTGCTGGTATCGACCACGGCGGTATTTATCGCTCCTGACTTGCGGGCGGCCGCCGGCGTGTGGAGGGCGTATTTTGTCGAACCAATTTTATTTTTACTTGTTTTGTTGGATTTGGCGGAGAATAAAATGAATAAAGAAAGTATTTTGGATATTATTTTCTTTGGTTTAAGCGTTTCGGCGTTTGGCTGTTCAATTTGGGCGGTTTTGCAAAAATGGTTCGGTGGCGGAGTTTGGAGTATGGAGGTTTGGGGACAGCCCGAGATTTGGCGGGCGACTGGACCCTTTTCTCATCCGAATTTTTTAGGATTGTATTTGGCGCCGGCGATTATTTTAGGAATTGGCATTTTGATCGCGAATGCCCGTAAAAATTTCGGACTTGTTATTTATTATTCATTATTTATTATTTTGACGTTTTGGGCGTTAGTTTTAACCCGTTCGGAGGGCGCGATGGTCGGCATGGTGGCCGGATTGCTGTTTTTGGGAATTATTTTTAAAAAGAGCAGAAAATATGTTTTAATCGGACTGGCGGCGGCGATTTTATTAGTGGCGATTTGTCCGGCCTCTCGTTATTATATTTTGGAAAAAGCGTTTTTGCGGGATTTGTCAGGAGAATTTCGTTTGAACATCTGGTCTGGAGCGGTTTCTTTATTGGAAACTTCGCCTATTTTTGGAGTTGGTCTGGACGGTTATGAAAAATTGATTGTCGATTATCAGGCAAATAATTTTGTCGCCGGCGGCGGCCAAACGTTTTTCGCCCCGATCCAGCCGTATCCACATAATTTATTTTTAGCTGTCTGGTTGGAGTTGGGATTGGCGGGAATGATTATTTTTATCTGGATTTTAATAAAATTTTTCAGACGGGGATTTAAGAATGTTAAAAATAATGCTATAATATCGTCAACGGCAATGGGTATGATGGTTTGCGTTTTAGTTCATGGCTTGGTCGATACGCCTTATTTTAAAAACGACTTGGCAATTGTTTTTTGGCTGATTGTCGGATTAGGGATAATACTTGGTAATTTAAAAAAGGACGGAATGGTTAAAAAAGAATCATTGGCGCGTAGTAAAATATAATATTATAGTGATTTTTTGGAGACGTGGCTGAGGGGCTGAAAGCGGCAGTTTCGAAAACTGCTATGCCCGCAAGGGCATCGGGGGTTCGAATCCTCCCGTCTCCGCCAGATGTCCTACTTTGAACCTGAGAGATTGCAAGGGTTTTCGAGCCTTTTGGAGGTTCTTGCCCAGCATCATTCAGGTCCATTAGAACATCAAAGACTGGCGTCCATATAGGCGTCAGTTTTTGATTTTTGACGGTAAAACCATCAAAGCAAAGTTTGATCAGCGTCCTCTTTTGGTACGTGCCGCTGGCCTTAAATACCCGATCCGCGTGATCGGTAAAATCCAAAAGCTCATTAAACTTTTGCACGAATTTGTCCGATTTACCCTCGAGCTCTGCCAAACGACCCTGATACATTTCCTTCTCTTTTAAAAGCTCGTCCTGAATCTTTATAAAGACCTCGGCATCAATGATGCGTTTCGAGCGATCCATGACGATGTTCCGGATCTGCTGTTGAACCCGAACCAGCTCATGCTTGAGACTACTGCGTTCTTTTTCTTCATTGGAAAGACGCTCTTGCGCGAAATGCTGGAAATACGCATCCAACACCTTCTTAAACTTTAATGGCATGTGAACGCGAGAAAGGTGGGTAGCCACCTGATCCTCAACGGTTTCCCAACGGATATATTTGCGTTCGGTGCAATTTTTTTCGAGCCAGTGAGTACATCCATAGTAAAGATGGCCTTTTTGAGTTTGGCCGCATAACATCGAGCCACACACCGCGCACCTCATGAATCCCGAAATCGGATAGACATGTTTCCTTGTGCGATCGGCATAGTGATTGTGCTGTTCGATTATCTCCTGTACATCATCGAACGCTTTCTTGGTGACGATCGAGGGAAAGTTTGCCTGACAGGTAGCCGATCTGGTTTTTACCAAACCGTAGTAGATCGTGTTCTGAAGCATCCTCTCGATATTTTTCTTGGTCACCCGTTTGGCGTTTTTTGTTTTCAAACCTCGTTTAGCCAGTTCATCCGCAAGCGTGTAATAAGAATATTTGCCGGTGGCATACAAATTAAAAGCCATTTTGACGTAGGGTGCCCGGATGGTATCAACGATCAGCGATTTTGTTTTCTTATCATTTAAATACCCGATAGGCGCCACGCCAGGGAACCGACCTCGCTCCACGGCCTCTTTAAGGCCTTTCCTGACCTCCCAGCTGATATTCTGGGATGTCCATTGAGCGATTGAGGACATGATGTTCTCGACGAGCTCTCCGGAAAAAGATTCGTCAAATTGCTCGACCACCGAGATCAACCGAACATCGTGCTTTTTGAGCATCATTTTGATGGCCGCATAGTCGGCGACGTTGCGACACATACGATCAAGTTTGTGCATTAAAATAACGTCAACCTTAGAATCAGTCTTTGCCCGGTGAAGCATTTTTTGAAGCTGAGGACGTTCGACCGTCCGGGCCGATTCACCCTTCTCCTCGTAGACACCGTCCGGCAGAAGATTCCAATGATGATCCATGCCGTATTTTTGGCACGCCTTGACCTGCACCGGAATACTCAATTCTCGCTCAGCCTGGCGAGTGGTAGAGACGCGGCCGTAGATTAAATAGTTAGTCATAGTTTTATAAAATGTTTATTATTTTTTGACCTTTATTTAATAAATACTTCTTTAAAATAGCGGCAGGGCTCTTTGGGAGCCCTGTTGTTCGCTAATATTTTTTTATGTGGTATACCAGCCGGCCTAGCATCTTCGACTCCTTGAGATGGTAGGTTTTTTTGAATCCTTCCGTCTCCGGCCGAAGTTCTAAGTGGTCGCCTCGTTCATGATAGTAAGTCATGACCGGTCCGTCTGGTGTTTCCATGATCACGATGTCACCATTTTTCGGCTTGGCGTCCGCGTCGAGGATGACGAAGTCGCCGGCAAGTATCCCGGCATCCGGTAAAAGCAAATCGGATACCCGGAGTCCGAATGGCCGATGACCGCTGGGAATTCCATCCTGTGGCATAAAAACGAATTCATTTGCTTCTTTCAAACGAGCGTCGAGATTATCCGAGGGGATCGCCTTCAACACCGGAACCTTGTAGTGGTCGTCGACAGAAAATGTTTTTTTCAATTCCTCCAATCCTTGTTCCATCCTGCTGGCCGCTTCGTGCACACGTTTCTCACCAACCTCTTTGATGTTGAATTTATAATTCGTCGATATGCTGACCTTTTGAATTTTTGTTTCAGCCCATCGCTTGTTCAACTCCTCATCCGAAACACGATAGGCCTTGGCCAAAATGGCCAGCTGTTTTTGAGATGGCATCCGGGTCCCGTTCTCCAGCTGGCTGATATAGCTCGACGAAAAACCGAGACGATCCGCGAGCTCTTTGATCGTCCATCCGTTCGTTTCTCTTTGCTGTTTTAGAAACAGCCCAAATGACATAAATGGCATATTTTTGTGTGTTTAAGCTTATCCACTCCTTACGACCATCTTAATATACAATAGCAAAATTGTAAAGAATAAGCAATTATGCTTATCCACACCCTCTATGTTTGACGAATTAAGCAAAAATGCTTAATATGATTATAGAGGTCTATTAGCGAATCAACTATGAAAAAAACACCGACCAACGTACGCCTAAGAGATCTTCGGATCAAGAAGGGGCTGACGCAATACCAGCTCGCCCGGATTCTCGGCTTCCGGCACAACACCGCAATCAGCCGATATGAGACCGGCCGGAAGCGGCCAAATTTGGAAACCGCCCAAAGGATTGCCCTCGCGCTTGGATCAAAAGTCGAGGAAGTCTTTTTGCCGTGAGTGTGAGGTCAATAAAAGTGTGAGGTCACTCTTATGAACTACCGCACCACATGTCGAAGCCAACAAAGGACGAGGAAGCTCTCATTGAGCTTACCAAGGGCGCTCTCGCCGACGTTCTCGGTCGTGAGCCGACCAAGCAAGAAGTTTGGAAAGTCCACGCCGGCTTCAAGCGCATGGCATTCATGCTGTTGGAGCACTTAGATCACATCAAAAAGTATGAAAACCAAAATCCTGATCAAGAGACTCACCCGGACGATTTGGAAACGGATGACCAAAAAACCGCTCACCCGGAGGGAACTCTTGGCGAGGAGGGAGAACCTCTTGAGTAATTTCACCATTCGAGAACTTGAAAATCCGACTATCCGAAGGGACTTCTGCCGAGCGATGGACAACATCGACCGGGCACTGCCCAAAGCCCGGGAATGGTAGATAGCCCCTTACTCTCCCCTCAATGGCGCCAGACGTGAAGGGAGGAATAAGGCGCGATCTCGGCCGAGGTCGACGGGGCACGCCTTTATTTTTCGTGGCCATGTCGGATGAAAAAATAAAAGTTAGGGATCTGCGGAATGGCGATTGGTATTGGATCAGTAAAGTCTTGCTCGATGAGTACGGCGGCAAGATCAAACCGATCGGCATTGCCGTTTACAACTGCCTGGCTGAACACGCTAACCAGGAGGGTTTTTGTTTTCCGTCCCACAAACATATCGCCGATAGGATCGGCGCGAGCATCTCAAGCGTGCAACGAGGCATCCGACAAATGATAAAGCTTGGAATAATCCGCAAAGGCCGCCGCCGATATTCCAATGTGTATTACCTGTTGAAATTAGACCGGTCAGATAGACCGAACTCGAACAAGACCAGTCAGTCAGACCGGCACATCGGTCATACAGACCGGTCAGATCGGTCTGTGGGAACTACTAACAAGAATAAAGAAAAAGAATTTATTAAAAAGAATTACGGATCGAATAAAAAAAACTGTGGATAACTTTAAAGAACTAAAGTCGATGCTCGCAGAGAAAATGTCTATTGAAGGGATAAAGATTAAAATTATAGATGGCAAGAAGCATATGTGGTCTGGAAAACAGTGGGTAGCAGTCGATGACGCTTAGACTATTTTTAATGGTTCGGGAAGTAGGTCGAACCCGAGCGTTTAATTCGTTATCAACAATTAATTTATGTTTAAAGATTTCTGTTATTGAGACCCGAAGTAACGATGGTTTTAATTTTATCTGCCATCTCGTTGCTAGGTTCTCTTTTGCCAGCCGGATGGACTAAATTATCTCGGGCTGGAAACAGAGAACCTAATAAAATAATAAATATATGAGCAAGGATCAATTGGCGGTGGGCAATTGTCCGCATTGTACAAAAATTATATTTAAGGATGCCGTGTTTAACTCCGAGGGATCTTTTTGTATGCGTTGTCCACATTGCGACAAACTACTTAAAGTCATAATAAAAAGGAAAATTGAAATCATTATATCCCCCTGCAGTGATTGCAAAAACGACAAAGAGTGTACTTCTAATAAATATTTGACATAGTATAATTATGGGTGTATACTCATAATAGGCAATGTACAAAAGGTCGATTGCCAACCATTATTAACTATTTAACAACAAATATATGCCAAGACAAAATGGTACAGGTCCGTTAGGATTTGGCGCCGGAACCGGCAGAGGCATGGGTCCTTGCGGCGGTGGTATGGCCTATGGTCGCCGAGGGAGTGGCCGCGGATTGGGCTGGAGAAGATTTTGGGGATATTATCCCGCTCCTACCCCTTCAAAAAAAGATGAAGCCGAAATGCTTTCAGAAGAGGCAGAAATCATGGAAGAAGAATTGAAGAATATCAAATCCCGATTAGCCGAGCTTAAAGGTCAAAAATAAATAACCGAAATTATTTTCTATTGAAATTATTTTCTATTAATACTTTTATAGAAAATAATTTTGGCATATTAATTTATTATTAATATCTAATAATATGATGTCACAAATACCAATCAATCTGGAGAAAATCAATAAAACCGATTTGGATATGGAAATATTGAGAATCGGAGTGATAGCGGAATTGGATGCTATAAATTTATATGAACAAATGTCTGCCATAGCGCAAGATGAAAATATAAAGAAAATGCTTTTAGATATTGCTAAAGAAGAAAAGGCGCATGTGGGAGAATTTCAAGCCTTGTTATTAAATAGAGACAAAGAACAAGCCGCAGAGCTGGAAGCGGGCAAAGAAGAAGTTAAAAAAGAGGTTGGCGAATAAATTAAAATAAGAGGTTTTGAGTCATTTAATAAAAATTAAAATCATAAATTATGAGATTAAACAATAAAGTAGCTATAGTAACCGGGTCAACCCTGGGTATTGGCAAGGGAATTGCAGAGAAGCTTATTAATGAAGGAGCAAAAGTTGTTTTTTCCGATATAAATGGTGACGATTCTTTGGTTGCGGGATTTGGAGGAAATGCCATATTTGTAAAATGCGACGTATCAAAAATGGAAGAAGTGGAAAATTTAATTAATCAAGCCGTTACACATTTCGGCCAGTTGGATATATTAGTTAATAATGCCGGTATTTATCCTTTTGTGCCTTTTGCAAAAATGACTGAGGCCGATTGGGATAGGGTCATGTCTGTTAATTTAAAAAGTGTTTTTTTATGTTCTCAAGCCGCGGCTAAAGTAATGCCAGAAGGCGCAAGAATAATAAATATTTCTTCGATTGCCTCTTTTGTTGGTTTTTCCGGCCTGGTTCACTATTGTGCTTCGAAAGGTGGAATTAGTGGCATGATCAGAGCCTTAGCTTTGGAATTGGCAGATAGAAAGATTACGGTTAATGCTGTTGCTCCGGGTGCGATTGAAACTCCGGGCGCCAATCAAGGTTTAACTGATGAATCGAGAAAGCAGACTATAGCCATGATACCGCTATCGCGCATGGGTCAGCCGGAGGATATTGCGGGAGCAGTTGCTTTTTTAGCTTCTGATCAAGCCAGCTATATTACTGGTCAGACTATTATAGTTGATGGCGGATGGACATTGAGATAAGCTCGGTTTGCTAATTTAAATAACAATCAAAAATATGAAAATAGCAATAAGCTCAATCGGAAAAAGCCTTGATGACAATATTGCTGAGGTTTTTGGGCGGTGCCCCTATTTTATCATTGTTGATATTGAAAAAAGTGGGATTAAGGAAAATGAAATTATTAAAAATATCGGCGATAGCCAGATGAGCGGTGCGGGTATGGCGGCCGCTAAAATGATAGCTGAAAAAGGAGTCAATATTGTTATTGCAAAGAATGTGGGTCCAAGAGCATTAGATGTTTTAAAGCAATTCAATATTGAAATAGTTGAAGCTAATGGAAAAATTAGTAAGGCATTGCAAGATTTTATTAAAAAAATTTAATATGAAAAATTTAAAAATCGTTATTCCTACAGACGGTCAGAACGGCTTAGATGAAAAAGTAGCTGATCATTTTGGCCGTTCCCTAACTTATACTTTTCTTGATGAGAAAGGTGAAATTATTGAGATAATAAAAAATACAAGCGAGCATATGGGAGGGCAAGGATTACCACCTGAATTAATGAAACAGCACGGAGCTGATATTTTACTGTGCCGCGATCTCGGTCCTAAGGCAATTAGCTTATGCGCGGAATTAGATATAGACGTTTATACTTGTCAGGCAGAAACGGTCAAAGATATTTTTAAAATGTGGCAGAGTAATAAACTTAAAAAAGCGGGCGCAGAAGATGCTTGTGAACATCATAAAATATGAGAATTGCCATCACTGGCGGCAAGGGCGGAACAGGCAAATCGATGGTTGCCACTTCGTTGGCCGTCCTGTTTGCTAAAAATAAAAAAACACTCTTGGTTGATGCCGACGCCGAATGCCCTAATGACCATTTATTGTTGGCGGTTAAATTGAAAAAAGCATCGATAGTTAATCAAACTATTCCTAAATGGAATTTTAAAAAATGCGTTAAATGCGGATCTTGCGCTTTGGCTTGCCAAAAAAACGCTATCGTTTTTATTAAAGACAGATATCCGGCTTTTGTGAAAGACGTTTGCATCGGTTGTAAGGCCTGTATTTCTTCTTGCTCTTTCGGTGCGATAACTGAAGATAAGAAAGAGATCGGCAAGATTTATGCCGGTAAGAATTATAATATTAGTCTAATTTCCGGGGAGCTGAAACTTGGGGAATTAGCATCCGGCGAAGTGGTAGCCGAGGTTAGAAAATATGCGGAAAAAATCAATGAGCAGTTGAAAGCAGACATTATTTTGATAGATTCGGCGGCCGGAGTCGGTTGTCCGGTGATTGCCTCTTTAGTAGGCACTGATTATATTGTGGCAGTAACCGAGCCCACGCCGTCTGCCCTACATGATTTAAAGCGCGTATTGCATCTGGCCAAACATTTTAAAATAAAACACGGTATTATTATTAATAAATATGATCTGTCAAAAAGTTATTGTTTGCAGATTGAAAAATTTGCCACAAAAAATAAAATCTCGATTATGGGCAAAATTCCTTATCGCCAAGATTTTGTTGATTCAATGATAAAAATGAAGCCAGTAGCAGAAATAAACCCGGATTATCAAAAATTATTTTTAGATATTATTAAACAAATAAGATAAACAATCAGATGAAAGAAAAAATTGCGACAATTTCAATATTAGCCAATATGATTTTAGCCGGAGGCAAGATTACCGTCGGCATTTTTTCCAATTCAGCCGCGATATTGGCGGCCGGGTTAGATTCATTTGCTGATATTTTTTCTTCTACTATCAGCTATATTGGAATTAAAATATCCGGCAAGCCGGCTGATGAGGAACATCCATATGGACATTATAAATTTGAGGTTTTGGGAGGCGCTATTATTACTTTGATAATTCTGGCGACTGGTATCGGGATAATTTACGATGCTTGTCAAAATTTTTTTAAACCGGCGAATATAGCTATTAGTTATTTATCGTTTGGTGTAATGATTTTTTCAGTGTTAATTAATGAAGCAATGTCGAGACTGAAAATTCATTATGGCAAAAAAGAAGGTTCAGTCAGCCTGCTTTCAGATGGAGTCCATTCAAAAATTGATGTTTATACATCGATAGCGATTTTAGTAGGATTATTTTTCACTAAATACTGGATTTATGCTGATGCAGTTTTGGCCTTACTAATGGGAGTCTATATTATTAAAGAAGCGTTTACGATCGGTAAGGAAGCGATCAGTTCGCTTTTGGATGTTTCCGCTGGAGCGGAAATAGAGGCGAAGATAAAATCAATTGCCAAATGGCAAAATATTGAAATTAATAATTTAAAAACCCAGAAAAAAGGATTGATAATTACAGCCAATTTGGAAATCAAATTGCCGAATAATTTGAATGTTGAAGAGGCGGCTAAAATATCCGATAAGTTAAGACAACAGCTGGTTGAAAAAATTGATAATCTGCAATATGTGGTTATTCAGATTTCCAGCCATAGTATTGAAACCAATTTTTATAAGCCGGAATTCGGGCAAGGTTTCGGCTGGCAAAGAAAAGGCAAATTTAAAGAAAAAATTAAAGAAGCAACTGGCCGAGGGCCGGAGGGTAATTGCGTCTGTGAAAAATGCGGCTATAAAACACCGCATCAAAGAGGCATTCCCTGCTCAAACTTAAAATGTCCAAACTGCGATATAAATTTAAAAAGAGAATAATTAAATTAATACAAATATTATGGCCAGACCAGCACGTTGTTTATGCAGAGGAATAAAATTTAATCCTGATATTGTTTATTTTAAACCGCAAGGCGTACCAATTCACAATCTGCAAGTTGTTGAACTTACAATGGAAGAAATTGAGGCATACCGTTTGCGCCATATTAATGATTTGGAGCAAAAGGAAGCGGCCGGGAAAATGCATACCTCCCAAAGCACATATCAAAGAATACTTTATTCGGCTTATAAAAAAATTGCCGATGCCTTAATTAATGGCAAGGCTATAAAAATTATTAAACATGAATAATATGCTTTTAGAAGTTAGGAATCTAAATGTTACTTTAAACAAAGAAAAGATACTGGAAAATTTATCTTTTCAAGTTGAACCAGGAGAAATTTTAACCATTTTGGGTCCGAATGGCGCCGGGAAAAGTGTGCTTTTAAAAACTCTTTTGGGTTTTTTGCCATATGAAGGAAGCATTATTTGGCATCAAAAAATGAAAATCGGTTATTTGCCACAAGGTTTAAATCAGTTAAAGGTTAAAGATTTTCCGCTAACAGTACAGGATTTTTTTGCATTAAAAAATACCGCTCTAACATCCGAAGAAATTATTGAATTTTTGCATCTGGTAGGATTAGAAAAAGACGTTCTTTTTAAAACAGCTGGCAGTTTGTCGGGAGGACAATTCCAAAGGATGCTCGTGGCCTGGGTGCTGATTTCTCATCCAGACGTTATATTTTTTGATGAACCGACGACAGGGATAGATATTGGCGGAGGAGAAACAATTTATTCTCTTCTACATACTATCCGGGAAAAAGAAAAATTAACAATTTTTCTCGTAACGCATGACCTGCATATCGTATACAAGCATTCTACCAGTGTATTATGTTTAAGCCGCAAGGGGCACAACTGTTTTGGAGCACCAAAAGAAATATTAAATACAGAGACGCTGGAGCAAATTTTTGGCACGGAAATTAAATTTTATGAACATCATTAATACATAAATAAATATGACATATCAGATTATCCTTACGTTAATAAGTGGGATTTTTATAAGTGGAGTTGCTGGTTATCTCGGTACGTTAATGCTTTCAAAAAAAATGTCGGTGGTCGCCGGCCCACTTGCTCATTTAGCTCTACCCGGAGTAGCCCTGGCACTTATCTATGGATTTAGCATCTCATTGGGAGCGTTCCCATTTGTCATTTTAGGTGCATTCTTAATTTGGCTTTTAGAAAAAAGAACAAAATTACCAATGGAAAATTTAGCCGCGATTATTTTTGCATTCGGAGTTGGAACGGCACTTCTTATTCTGCCAATTGAGCAAGCAGAAGAGGCATTAATCGGGAATATTACAAAAATAACCTTGTCAGAAACAATTATAACGGTTATCTTGAGTCTTCTCGTTTTTTATGTAGCAAAAAAGATTTATCAAAAAATAATGTTGATGAATATTTATGAAGATTTGGCAGTAATAGAGGGAACTAATAAAAATTTATGTAATCTATTTTATCTATTAAGCATCGCTATGGTTGTCGCGTTGGGCGTTTATTTGGTAGGCGGGCTAATAACTGTTGCCCTAATTGCGATACCGGCGGCATCGGCAAAAAATGTAAGCAAAGGTTTGCATTTTTATAAAATTTCAGCAGTCGTTTTTGGGGTTATTTCAGCGGTCGCTGGAATTTTTATTGCTCGTTTTATTCATCTCCCAACCGGTCCTTTAGTAATTATTTCTGGCGTGGTATTGTTTTTGATTACAGTAATTTTTCGCAAGCGATTATTCTAATTTTTTAATTATGCAACCAAAAATAAAAAAAGTTTTGCTGATTTTTTCTGGCAAAGGTGGCGTCGGTAAATCTACGGTAGCCGTAAATTTGGCTATTGCTCTTGCCAAAAAAGGATTAAAGATTGGCTTACTTGATGCTGATATTCACGGTCCGAATTTAGCTCTAATGCTTGGAGCGCAAAATGGGGCAGTGTTCCCTTATGGTGAAAATCAAATCCTGCCGGTAGAAATAAGCAAAAATTTATCTTTAGTTTCTATCGCGTATTTTATACCAAAGCTTGATACGCCGATAATTTGGCGAGGTCCGGCTAAGATGAAAATTATTGAAAGATTTGTTAAGGATGTAACTTGGGGCGATTTAGACTGGTTGATAGTCGATTCCCCTCCGGGTACAGGCGACGAACCTCTTTCTATAGCTCAACTCTTACCAAAAGCCGGTGCGATTATAGTTACCACTCCTCAAGATGTATCTCTGCTTGATTCGAAAAAAGCCATAAATTTTGCTAGGGAGCTAAAATTAAAAATTCATGGTCTAATTGAAAATATGAGTGGACTAAGTTGCCCTCATTGCGGTAAAACGATCAACTTGTTTAAAAAGAATGGCGGATCAATAATTGCTAAACAGTATAAAATACCATTTTTAGGATCTATTCCAATTGATCCTGAAATTGTTATTTCCGGAGATAGTGGGATTCCCGTGACAATGAATGAGAATTTCAAAATTTCAAAAATATTTTTAGAAATTGCAAATAAAATATTATGAAAAATAGAACTATTATACCAACTATTTTATTTATTATCATTTTAATTTTTTCTTTTATAGCGTTTTCGCAAGAAAAAAGTAAAAACCAGCCAGAAATGATTGAGATTACTAATCAAATATCTGAACAAGGTCAAATTATTCTTTTTTATAGTGACAATTGTCCGCATTGTAAAATAGTAGAAGATTATCTTAAGCAATATCAGATTGACAAAAAGATTTCTTTTGCTCAAAAGGAGGTTTATTATAATCAAAACAACACCAAAGAGCTTGAAATCAAAGCAAAAATTTGCGGATTGCCAACCGATTCAATCGGCGTGCCATTTCTGTGGGACGGGAAAAAATGTTTGATCGGCGATCAAAATATTATTGATTTCTTTAAACAAAAAACTAATGGGCGATAATATGAAAAAAATATCAATTTATCTTTTATTTGTCTTTGCGATAAGTTTTCTTTTCGCCCAAAAAGCTTTGGCAGTTTGCCCAATTTGCACTATCGCCGTCGGCGCCGGAGTTGGACTTTCCCGCTGGCTGGGAATTGATGATGCAATAACCGGATTATGGGTTGGCGGATTTATTGTTTCTATGATTACTTGGACGGAGGGCTGGTTGGAAAAGAAAAATATCCACTTCAAAGGCAGAATTTTCGTCAATATTTTCGTTTACTACGCCTTGATTATTATTCCGCTTTTTTACTCCGGCATTATTGGCAATCCGCTAAATACTTTATGTGCCTGCGGATTGGATAAATTACTTTTTGGAATAATCGCAGGTAGTTTGGCTTTTTGGTTTGGCGCGAGCTGGTATTTTCATTTGAAAGAAAAAAATAACGGCCACGCTTATTTTCCTTTTCAAAAAGTCGTTATGCCAATTTTGCCACTTATAATTTTAAGCATAATTTATTATTTTCTAACCAAATAATCATATGAACAACAATCAAAATCCTATAAAAAATTTAAACGAATTTATTCAAAAAGTGGGCGAGATAAAAAAGCAAGAAAAAATGGATTTATCGTCCGATCAAGATTTGAGTATTGCCATAATGAATTTAGTAAGTATTGAGGAACATTTCTTTTTTACTGGCGCTAAATTTGGAAAAACTGAATACTACGACATGATTAAGGATGTGAGGAAAATGAGAAAAGAGCTACTTAAAAAAATTATCAAAGAATACGAGGGCGAAATTTGGTGCATTTCCAAACACCTGCTCGCCGCTTCTATGCGCCTTATGGAAGTCGGCACCAAACAATTAGGAATGAATAAAAAGGACGAGGCATATGATCTTTTCGGCAAAGCCTACAATCTTTATTCCTTATTTTGGGGACTCAATATGAAACTTTTCAATGTCGGCGATATCAAAAAAATAGATGATAAAGCTCTAAATAAACAAGATAAAGAGAAAAAAGGATTTATAGGAAAACTTGGCGAATTAATAAAAAGAGTAATCGATTGCTGTATCGAATAAAAAATGTTTTAAAAAAATATTAAGTTTTTTACTTTTTACATCTAAACCCAAATGATTGATGTTTGGATAATAACTAATTAAATAATATAACTATGGGAAAACAAATATTTTTAACTGAGGCAGAGGAAGGCAGGGAAGTCGAAATTATTTCTATTGAAGCAGGATTGCATGCGACCAAAAGATTGTCTGATTTGGGTTTGACTCCTAAAACTAAAATAAAGGTTTTAAGAAAAGCAATCTCCGGCCCGATAGAAATTGAGTTAAGGGGCTCAAAATTAGTAGTGGGCAGAGGGTTGGCAAGCAAAATATTTATAAAATAAATTTAATATGCTAGGAAAGAAGATAAATATCGTTTTAGCCGGCCAAGCCAATGTGGGCAAGAGTGTTACTTTTAACTATTTGACTGGCCTGCACCAGCATATCGGCAATTGGCCGGGAAAGACAATTGAAAAAGCTGAAGGCACTTTGTTTTATCGCGGCCATACTATTGATATTGTTGATTTGCCCGGTATTTATTCTTTGTCAACTTATTCAATTGAAGAATTAATATCCAGAGAATATATTGCCGAACAAAATCCCGATTTAATAATAAATGTTGTCGATGCGACTCGCTTGGAAAGAAATTTACTTTTTACTTTACAGCTTTTAGAGATGGGCAAACCAGTAGTTTTGAGCCTAAACATGACCAACTTATTGGAAAAAAGAGGTATGGCGATTAATACGATTGAACTTGAAAAAATTTTAGGAATTCCGGTTGTACCCGCAATTGCTACTCAGGGCAAAGGTCTGACTGAGATGTTAGACCGCGGTATTGAGTTAATAAAAAAAGAAAAAGACGTTAAACCGATAAAATACGGAAATGAAGTTGAGGAAAAAATAAATCACTTAGCAAAAAAATTAAAAAATACAAAGTTGCAATCTTCGCCGAGATGGATCGCAATTAAACTTTTGGAAAAAGACAAGGAAATAGAAAAACTAATCAAAGAGAGCACCCCTGATATATTAAAGGAGGCGGAATGTTTGTGCCAAGAGCTGGAAAAAATTCATGGCCATGATTCATCGCTCGTAATTGCTGGTGAAAGATGTTTTTTGGCTTCGCAAATAATCGCAAAGGTTTTAAAAATAACCGAATCTAACAAAAAAAACTTTAATGAAATACTGGACTCGATAATCTGCCACAAAATTTGGGGGTATCCACTAATGCTGGCTTCATTGAGTCTTGTTTTTTATATAATTTTTACATTTGGCGGCTGGGCAACTTCTCTTTTGGAAAATATAACATCCGGCTGGCAATTGGCCTGGGAACAATTTTTCGGCATCTCTGTTTTAAGTTCGCTTTTTTGGTCAGCCATTGAATCAATCTTGGCTTTAATCAGTATTGCCCTTCCCTACATCATCCCTTTTTATTTAATCTTATTCTTGCTGGAAAATTTTGGTTACCTATCCAGAGTCGCTTTTTTAATGGATCATTTTATGCATAAAATGGGAGTTCATGGCAAGGCCTGCATTCCTATGATAATGGGATTTAGTTGTAATGTGCCGGCTTGTTTATCCTGCCGTATCATGGAAACGGAAAGAGAAAGGTTTATCACCGGTTTTTTAACGACTCTGATTCCCTGTTCGGCGAAAACAATAATTGTCATGGGATTAGTGTCAAAGTTTGTCGGCATAGGCTGGGCATTTGGTTTGTATCTTTTTCTTGGTTTATTAATTTTTATCTTAGGCAAAATAACTTCTCGCGTATTGTCGGGTGAAAGCGTTGAGCTGATCATGGAGATGCCGGACTATAGAAAACCAAACATCAAAGCAATCCTTTTGCAAACATGGTTTAGGGTAAGGGGATTTATTTTTATCGCCGCTCCTTTAGTGGTTTTATTGGGAGTATTGATAAGAGCAATTTCCTTGGCCGGATGGTTAGACGCAATCGCCGGCTTCTTAAGCCCAATAACGGTTGGCTGGCTGGGTTTGCCGGCAATTTGCGGGGTTTTGCTTATTTTTGGCATCTTGCGGAAAGAGCTGATTTTGGTTATGCTTGCTGGCTTGCTGGGAACGGCGGATTTCACTCAAGTATTATCACCGGCACAAATGATTACTTTGGCTTTGGTAAGTTTACTTTATTTCCCTTGCATAGCAACCGTTGCGGCTTTTTGGCATGAATTCGGCTGGAAAAAAACAATAAGCGTTGTTATGGTAGAATTATCCATTGCCATTTTATTGGGAGGCTTGGCATATAGAATATTAAAATTATTTTTTATTTAATTACTTACCATTTAAACACTATGAAAAAAAGCTTTTTTCTTTTCTTGATAATTTTATTTAGCATGATTTTTCTTGCTTCTAATTTCTCTTATGCTCAAGATAACGGAATAGAAACTATAACGAAGAAAGTGTCTCAGAAGAAATGATGCCGCAGGAACAAGCCACAAACCGCAAGGCGCGGAAGAAACTTTTGAAGCAAAAATAATAAAAATTTTAGATCAAAAAGAGATTAGCAGGGAAGATGGATCGAAGGCTATTCAGCAAAATTTATTATTGAAAGGATTAAAAGGAAAAGGGAAAGATAAAGAAATAAAATTTGACGGAATTTCCGATATAGAAGTAGCCAATGCTGGAATTTATAAGGCAGGCGATAAAGTTTTAGTGCAAAAATCTACTAATGTTGCAGGTAAAGAAATATATTATGTCACAGATTTTGTCAGACGAGGATATTTGTATTTGCTTGGAGCTATTTTTTGCCTGATAATCGTTTTAATCGGCAGACAAAAAGGAATAAAATCTTTAATTGGTCTAATTGTTAGTTTTTTTATCATTATTAAATTTATTTTGCCTAAAATATTAGACGGAAGCAATCCTTTATATATTGGTCTTATCGGCGCTTTTCTTATCTTAACTATAATAATTTATTTAACTGAGGGGCTGAACAAAAAATCACACTTAGCGGTATTGAGCGTTTTCATTTCTTTGTTCATTACATTGATATTTTCTTGGTTGTTTACAAAGTTAACCAGGCTATCGGGCTTGTCCCAAGAAGATGCCGTTTTTTTAATCGGTATGACTAAGACAGCAATTAACTTTCAAGGTTTGTTATTGGCCGGCATGCTGATTGGGGCAGTCGGCGTTTTAGATGATGTGATTGTCAGTCAAATTGAAGTGGTAAAACAGATTAAAGAAATAAATCCGCAGATGGATAATGGTAAAGTATTTAAAGCCGCTTTTAAAGTCGGGAATACTCATTTAGGGACGATGGTAAATACTTTATTTTTGACTTATGCCGGCGCTTCTTTGCCGTTATTGCTTTTATTTACAATTCAGCAAGAACCGTTTTTGTCTTTTAGCCAGATTATCAATAATGAAATGATAGCAACTGAAATTGTCAGAACATTTGTCGGCAGTATCGGTGTCGCTCTTTCAATGCCGATTGCTACATATTTTGGAGCTTATTGGCTTAAAAACAAAAAGGGGTTATAAAAATTACCTTATAAATTATTCATTAGTTTATTAGTGAGTTTTCTGGTATTGGTTCAATTACACCCCACTGTTCGTTTGACTTATATTTTTTAATAATATACAATGGAAGCAAGAGTATTTAATGCTTCCGTCAAACATATACTTATGGACAGCTTAATTGCCAAATTATACCAATCCCCCAAAACCATCCTTACCACAAAGGACTTGGCTTTGCTTTGGGAGGAAACCAACCCGATCAATTTAAAGTCTAAGATTGGCTATTATGCCAAGCAAGGCACATTAATCCGATTAACTCGGGGGATTTTCGCAAAGGATAAAAATTATAATTCTAAAGAATTGGCGACGAGCATTTATACGCCATCCTACATCAGCTTTGAGACGGTCTTGCGAGAAGCTGGAGTTATTTTCCAACACTATGACACCATTTTTGTTGCCGGTCCCTGGCCGTTGACCAAGAAAATCGGACAATATACATTTACTTTTAGAAAACTTAAAGACAGCGTGCTTTATAGTTCGGCTGGAGTTAAGAATGAAAATAATTTCAGCATTGCCACATTAGAGCGGGCGTTTTTGGATATGATTTATCTGTTTCCGAAATACTATTTTGATAATCTGAAATCAATAAACTGGGAGATGTGTTTTGAACTGGCTAAAATTTATGATAATCAGCAATTGATCAAACGCTTAACTAAATATCAAAAAAATTATGCCGAATAAAGAAAAACATCAGTTGATCATGGGACAGATTTTGAGAGATATTTATACCGACGTTTCCATTTCTTCTCTCATTGGATTTAAGGGCGGCACCTGTGCTTATTTTTTCTACGGCCTGCCGAGATTTTCAGTGGATTTGGATTTTGACTTATTTTCGACGGACGAAGCCACGCAAAAATTAGTGTTTGAAAAAGTCGGAGGCATGCTGAAAAAATATGGGGAGATCAAAGACAACTACATCAAACGAAATACGATATTCTTCTTGCTTTCCTATGGCGACGCTGACCATAATATCAAAGTTGAGGTGAACATAAGAATACTGATGCCTGATATTAAAGAGCATTACGAGTTGAAAGAGTATTTAGGCATTTCCATGCTGGTCGGCAAGAAGGATTATTTGTTCGCGAGCAAACTGGCCGCACTAACACTTCGAAGCGAAACGGCCACACGTGATATTTACGACATTTGGTATTTCGCCAAAAGCAATTGGGATATCAATGCAGAAGTCATAAAAGCGAGGACAGACAAAACTATCAAAGAGCACTTAGCTGACTGCATCCCGGTTATTGAAGAGGTCAAAGATAATCAAATCCTTCAGGGTCTTGGCGAGCTTTTAAGCGAAAAGGAAAAAGCATGGGTCAAAAATCATTTGAGAAAAGAAGTAGTTTTTTTGCTTAAAAATTATATGTCGGTATTAAAATAAAAATCACATTATGATCAACAAAGAACCTAAACACAAACTGGATAAACGATATCTCAAGAAATTCGAGATTATCGAGACCGAAGTCGAATTGCCCATTCAGGGACAAGTTCGTGACCCGGAAGATTTATATCAATTTCTCAAAGATTTAGAAAATGAAAATGTTTCCAAAGTGATTGGAATTTATCTCGACAACAATAATTTATTTTTAGGCCATCAGGTCTTTATCGGGGCTTCCTCCGGAGCTTTTGATACCCAACTCCTCTATCATTATTACGCTCTTTTCCTCGCCAAGAAGTTTATGGTTTTAATAAACCATCCTGATTCCACCGACCCGACTCCTGATGATGCTGATAAGAAACTAATGAGGGCACTGCAAACAGACGCACAAGTACTCTCATTCAAGCCATTTTTTGCAGATTTTATTATCGTTGCCAAGAGATCATATTTCAGCATGGCCATACAAGATGGCACGGCCGGTCACGGCCATCAGAAACCTATAGAAAAGTAGGTGCCTATTTGGTCGAAAATTATGCACACCGGCGACTATTGCACGACTTTTATGTAAAGTGCTATAATAAAAATAACAACTGAATAGCATATGCCTCAAGAGGCATCCTGAAAGGTATTCCGAGTTCAAGAGCTCGCGATCCGTAATCAATTTTGATTGCAGGTCGCGAGCTCTTTTTGTTTTCAGTTGTTGTCAGCTCTCTGATACCCCGGGCGGTCGACATCCAACATTCGTGATCGACCTCACACTGCTCGGAGCTCACGGGTTCCGGGTTGAATAATAAAACACGAAGGATGCCGGAGTATTAGAGATTTGAATAAATATTTATTTTATGTTTTCCAAATTCCAATCATTACCAAGTTATTTCGGCGGCAAGCGCAAGCTGGTCAAATATATTTTTAAGCCGATCAAAAAGACCGAGGGAATTTTTATCGACGCCTTTCTTGGTGGCGGATCAGTGAGTCTCTATGCCAAAGCTAAAGGATACAAAGTTATTGCCAACGACATCGCCTTCCGGTCCCTGATCATCGGCAAAGCGATCATCTCCAACAATTCAGTAAAACTTGAAAGCGAGGATCTGGCGCGTCTCTTTTTCAAAACCAAACACGATGGATTTATAAAAAAGAATTACTGTCCGAAAGTTTTCACCACCAAGATCGCGGACTTTCTCGATAACGCCGTAGCCGCCGCGCGAGAAGTGGAAAACGAAACTAAACGATATCTGCTTTTGCACCTTTTAATAAAATTTGTTCTCTCCTGCCGGCAATTCGGAAAATTCACTCACACCCGGGACACCCTCGATCTTGAAGCTCGGAAATGGGAGTGGCCTCTCCGGTCCAAATCGCACGCGCCAAAGAATCTTCGGATGATACAAAACCCGATGTTCACTTTGGAGAAATTAAAAGACGAAGTCAATCATGGAATTTTTGACAATCACCAAGACAACGAAATACACCAACAGGATGTGTTTGATTTTCTCAAAGACGTTAAGGGTGACGATAAAGTTTCGTTGGAGACCATGGCGAGGATCCGGTACGCCGCAAATACAAGATTTGATGAATCATTATGTTCTATATGCGGTTGTGACCATAAGATCTAGAGATTTCCCACTCAGGTTAAACTTTTCTCCAGTGATTAGTTAATGACTCTAAAAATTTTGTTTTTTAAGGGCGAATAAACTCAATTCGCCCTTTTATTGTCAAAAATGTTGGTAGCTGGTAAAATATTGAAAAATAGAGATTATGAACGAAATTAAGAAAAAAAACGAGCTAGATATCGTTTTGGAAACAATTTGGTTGATTATCGTTTTTTTTGTTCCTCTTTTTTTTCTGCGCGAAATGCATAATGTTTTTGAAATTCCTAAAAACATTATATTTCAGACTTTAGTAGAGATTTTATTATTCGTTTATTTGCTTAAAATTATTCTCTATGGTTCGCCGGATAAGGGTTTTCTGAGGCAAAGAGTCAAATATCTTATTCCAGGCTTTATTTTCATTATTATCCTTGGCGTTTCCACGATTTTTTCCCAAGTTCCTTGGTTTAGTTTTTGGGGTTCTTGGGAAAGGAGGATGGGCTATTTGACTTGGCTTCATTTTTTTGTTTTCGCCTCGATTTTACTTTTATCTTTAAAAAATAAACAACAAATTATCCGTTTATTTTTTAGCATTGTCGCCTGTTCTTTTTTTGTCAGCATCTACGGGTTGGCTCAAGCTGTTAATCTTGATCCGTTTGAATGGACATATGACCCTTTTTTATTAAAGCGAATTTTTTCCGCGGTCGGTCAGCCGAATTTTTTGGGATCTTGGTTATTATTGGTTATTCCGATATTTTTAATCTTATTGGCGGAAAGAAATAAAAGAGAATTTGGCTTGATTAAAAAAAAATTAGTTTTTTATTTATTTTCTTTTATCTTTTTACTTCTGCTTTTTTGGATTTTATTTGCCACCAAATCCCGCGGCGCTTGGGTCGGATTGGTTGCTTTAGTCGGGTTTTTAAGCGTGGTTTTTATTTGGAAAAAGAATAAAAAATTCATTATTATTCCGATTTTTTGCCTTGCCATTCTTGTCGGCCTGGTGGTGTTTTTTAATCAATCTGGCTTTAATAAAACGTCGTTTTCTTATAACCCCCTTCTTTTTCGTTTGCAAACTTTTACCGATTTAAAAGAAGCGGGGAATTATCGTCTGATGCACTGGCAAGCGGCTTGGGATTTAATCAAAAAAAAACCTTTTTTCGGCTATGGATTAGGGTCTCAACGTTTTAATTTCCCGCGTTATTACGTCCCTGCCTTTTCTCTTTATGAAAAACCGAATATTTATCTTGATTATGCCCACAACGATATTTTAGACGTTTTGCTTGCCGCTGGTTTTGCGGGTTTGCTCAGTTATTTATTTCTGGTCGGGAGCGTTTTTTGGTTCGGGTTGAAATATATTTTTAAGCCGAACCAGCCGTTTTTAGTTTCAGAAAAAAATTCGGACGCCAAATTACCCGTTTTGTTTTTAATGGCCGGTTTATTTGGTTATTTGTTTTCGATTTTATTTTCTTTCCACGTAATGTCTACTTTGACTTATTTTTGGTTATTTCTCGTCTTAATAACCGTTTTAAGTCGGAATTTACTTGACGGGGAAGATAAGTCGGAAAGGCGCGTTATCGGATTAACTCCTGAAAAAAGTTTAATTATCATTTTACTTTTGATTCTTTTAGGGATTAGCTGGTGGCATTTTAACGCTCGTTTATATTTGTCCAGTCATTATTTTTTCCAAGCGCAAAAGGCTAAATCATTGGGTGATTGGCAAAAAGCCATTAAAGAGCATCAACGAGCGATTAAATTCAGTCCAAATGACCCTTATTTTCATCAAGAGTTTGCTTTGAGTTTGTATCAATTGGTTGATTTCCTTCCTGTTTCAGCCGATCAATCGTCGGAAATATCCCTGATTCTGAATCAAAAAATAGATTGGCTTGACTTAGGGATTGTTAACTTAAAAGAGATCTCTGAAACCGAAAGACCGATTGAGGCCATCATCTGGTTGCCTTGGTTGGAATCGGAAAGGGCTCGCTTAACCGGACAAGAAGAAGATTTTCTTCAGGCGGAACGATCGTTTCAGAAAGCGGCCGACTTTTCCCCTCAAACGGCTTTGATTTATAATAAATGGTGCGATTTAGAGATATATCGGCAACAGTGGGATCGAGCGGCGGAAATGTGCGAAAAAGCTCTTTTGCTTTATCCAGACATTGACCACCCCCATATTAATATTGAACATCAACAATGTGTCGTTGACGAGATGACGCCGGTTTATCTGAATTTGGGGGGGATAAGCCAAATTTTAAACGAGATGGAAAAGGCAGTTGACTATTATCGAAAAATCGCTTACCTTATAATAAAGGTTTATTCGCCCCCTTATCCTACGTCTTTGAATTATATCTATGCCAGAATGTCGTCTCTTTACGCTGAAATGGGCAGGAAGGACTTGGCGGATTTTTACGCGGGAAAGGCGCAGAATCAGTCGGGCAATTAAAACGTATTTTTGTAATTTGATATTTAATTTTTAATTTTTGGCGTCTATGCCTAAAAATAATTTTTTGCCAACTAAAGATACCGCCGGAGAAAAAGAAGAAATTGATCGTGGGGCACTTCTTTTTGACTGGCATTTTCCTGAATATGCTCAATATCAAAGGAGCCGATCTTGGTATGTAATAATTGTTATTCTTTTGTTGGCGCTTTTTTGTATTGCTTTATCGACGGCGAATTTCATTTTTGCCCTTTTTTTGGTTTTATTCGGCATAATTCTCATTATTCAGCTTCGTCAGTCGCCCCTTGAAGTGAAATTTGCGATTTTTGAAGACGGAATCGGCATCGGCGAGAAATTTTACGAATGGTCGGAAATAAAGAATTTCCACATCATTTATCGGCCACCTCAAATAAAAAGACTTTATTTCGATTTGAAGAATACTTTTTTTTCTGATTTTTCCGTGCCTTTGGAAAAACAAAATCCTCTTGAAATCCGCGCGACTTTAAAAAAATATTTGTCTGAAGACTTAAGTAAAGATTCGGAGAGTTTGACCGACAGTTTAGGACGATTATTAAAGATATAATATAAGGCTTTATTACCCCTCGTCGTTCAACGGATAGGACACGAGATTGCGGATCTCGAAATAGAGGTTCGATTCCTCTCGGGGGGATTTTCGGCACAAAGATTTTTTAAAGAATGCCGATTATTCGTTTTTATTGTCTTGATAAAGACGAATTATTTTTATTCTGAAATAGATTCTGATTTTATTTTAGTAAAAAATTATAGAGAGACAGTTGCCTGTCTTAGACCTTATTTTTTCGAAGCTCAACGGGGTTTCTTTTTTAAAACAAAAAAATCGTTTTAAGCACGATTTAATATGACAGGGACGGACCCTATCACCGGAACAGAGGATTTACCACTCCGTAGCCTTTGGCGTAGGATGGTGGCGGTCCGGACGGGACTCGAACCCGCAACCTTCTGCGTGACAGGCAGATGATCTAACCATTGATCTACCGGACCATTTTAACAATTTCAGCAAAGATTTGCGGGTATTTTTCCGCCACCTCGGCCAATATTTTGCGGTCGAGTTCTATTTTATTTTTTTTGAGTGCGGAAATAAATTTGGAGTAACTTAAATCATAAAGCCGACAGGCCGCGTTGATTTTAATTTGCCAAAGGGAACGAGCGGTTCTTTTTTTGATTCTTCGGTCGCGATAAGCGTAAACGCCGGCTTTTTTAATTGCGGTTCTGGCCAGTTTAATTTTGCTTTTTCTTCCCCAGCGATAACCCTTGGCTTGTTTAAGTAATTTTTTTCTTCTTTTTAAATGGAGTTTTCCTCGTTTGACCCTAGGCATAAAAAAGTGTTTAATCGGAGATTTTTAATTAAAAATATTGGGTTAACAGTTTGTTTAATTCTAATGCAGGTGTTGTTTGAGGGTTTTTTTAAAAACTCTTCCCAATGACCTGTTTTGACGCTTATTCTTAGTCGTTTCACCCGATTCTCGGGCGTTAAAGTGATTCTGTCCGCAAGCGCGGTGAAGAATTTTTTCTTTTTTTGTCAATCGCAATCTTTTGGCGATTAATTTATGAGTTTTGACCATAAGTATCTTTATCTTTGGAGTAAGGAACCACTAAGGCGGTTAGGCAATTGCCTTGCCTAAGGGGCGGTTGTTCTATTTTAATGTTTTCCCCTAAGAGATTTATAAATTTATCCACTAAATCTTTGGCTAAATTAAAGTGTACTTTTTCTCTTCCTTTAAGCACTAAATCGATTTTTACCTTTTGATTTTGATTGAGAAATTCTTTTGTTTTTTCCGCTTTAAAATTCAAATCATGTTGGCCGATTCTAAGAGTCAACCGGACGCCTTTAATTTCGCCGACTTTTTGCTGTTTTTTTTGCTGTTTTTCTTTTTTTCTTAAATTATATTTGAATTGTCCGAAATTCGTGATTTTGGCCACCGGTGGTTGGGCTTTTGGGTCGATTTCGATTAAATCTAAACCTCTTTCCTGGGCTATAGCCAAAGCTTTTTTTATTTCCATAATGCCTAAGTATTGGTCGTTTTCATCGATTAGGCGCACTTCGGGAGAATTTATTTTGTTGTTGACAAGATAGTATTTCACTAGAAACTATAAAATAAAATATAAAGAATAAAAAACAAAAAACTAAAATAAAAAATAGAGAGTGGAGAATCGAGAAATAAAAGAAGGCATTTATCTATTCTTGCTATTTTTGTTTTTTATTTTTGATTTTTTATTTTGAACAAAGCGTAAGATTTGCGATGGGGTGGAGGTGACGAGAATTGAACTCGTGTCCAAAAAATATTGATAAAAATTTCTACCTTCATAGTCTGATTGTCCAATTCGAATTTTGGAATTTCCGTTTAAACGGCTCAACTTGTTACGGCTGAAAAATCAGACAAAATTCCCAAAATTCTAGCCTAGTTTATTTCAGTTTTTTGATTTAGGCGGTCAAAAACCTATTCCTGCTGAATGAACGCCAATCACCAAATAGCAGGCATTTTCGGGATTAGCGGCCGTAGCTTTTATTAGGCGACGGCAAAAGCCAAATTTCTGTTGGCAATTATTGATTTGAGAAATTTTGCCCTATTGAAATTTCGCTGAAAGCGGAATTTTTTAATAAGGCGAATGCCCTTCTCGGGACAGAAGGCTATTTTTATCAAGGGTTTTTTGTCGAAGCCTTTCACCCCCTGAAATATTGTTTTGTAATGTATATATAATAACGGTAATTAGAATAGCATTTTTTTGCTAGCAAGTCAACCTTTGGAGCCGTTGCCGGCGTTGCCTTCAATTATTTTTTCTTGAATATTTTTGGGAATAGGCGCGTAATGAGAGAGTTCCATTGTCGAACTTCCCCGCCCTTCGGTCATTGATCGCAAGGCCGTGGTGTAGCCGAAAATTTCAGCCAAAGGGACTATAGCGTCGATTAGTTTTATTTGACCTCGAGTTTTAGTGCCTTGAATTTGCGCTCGCCGCGAATTAAGGTCGCCGATGACTTCGCCGAGAAATTTTTCCGGAACCACGACTTCAATACTCATCACTGGTTCCAAAAGAGTCGGCTTGGCGTTTTTAACTCCTTCGCGAATAGCCCGATTAGCGGCGATTTTAAAAGCCATTTCAGAAGAATCAACCTCGTGAAAAGAGCCGTCATAAAGGGTAACCATCATGTCGACTACGGGGTAGCCGGCGATAACGCCTTCGCTCATTGCCTCAATAACTCCTTTTTTTATTGCCGGCACGTATTCTCTGGGAATGGCTCCGCCTTTAAGTTTGTCAATAAATTCGAAACCCTTGCCTCTTTCTAAGGGTTCGAGCTTGAGCCAACAATGTCCGTATTGACCGCGACCGCCTGACTGATGAATATATTTTCCTTCGGTTTCAACGTTTGAAGTGATGGTTTCTTTATAAGCCACTTGAGGCCGTCCGACATTGGCGTCGACGGAGAATTCGCGTTTCAGCCGGTCAACAATGATTTCCAAATGCAGTTCGCCCATGCCGGAAATAATGGTTTGTCCGGTTTCCTCGTTCGTTTTTACTTTGAAAGTCGGATCTTCTTCAACCAGTTTACCTATGGCCAAACCCATTTTTTCCTGATCGCTTTTTGTTTTCGGTTCAATAGCGACGGAAACCACCGGCTCGGGAAAAGAAATTGATTCTAAAATAATCGGCTGATTGGGATCACACAAAGTGTCGCCGGTGCTGGTATTTTTAATGCCGACAATGGCAGCAATATCGCCGGCGGAAACTTGTTCCACTTCTTCGCGGTGATTGGCGTGCATTCTGACAATCCGTCCGATCCTTTCTTTATTATTGGTTGAAGTGTTTAGGACATAAGAGCCGGTTAAAAGGGCTCCGGAATAGACTCGAAAATAACATAAGCGGCCGACATAAGGGTCGGTGGCGATTTTAAAAGCCAGAGCGGCAAAAGGTTCTTTTTCATCGGCTTTTCTGATTATTTCTTCTTCAGTTTTCGGAGATTTGCCTTTGGCCGGCGGTACATCTAAAGGAGAAGGCAGATAAAAACAAATGGCGTCTAAAAGCAATTGAATCCCCTTATTCCTTAAAGCCGACCCACAAAGAACAGGAATAAGTTTTCCTTTAATGACGGCTTGACGCAATGATTTTTTTAATTCTTCAACAGAGATTTCTTTTCCTTCCAGATATTGTTCCATTAGGCGATTATCGTTTTCAACAATGGCTTCAACGAGTTTATGCCGATGTTTTTCCGTTTCTTCTTTCATATTGTCGGGGATGTCTTCTTCTTTTGATTCTTTACCCATTTCGTCGAGATAGATTCGGGCTCGGCGGGTGAATAAATCGACGATGCCTTTGAAATTTGACTCGGCGCCGATCGGCAGTTGGACGGGATAAGCGTTTTTGGTCAGCCGTTCGTGGATTGAATTTAAATCGGCGTAAAAATTGGCGCCCATTCTGTCCATTTTATTGACAAAAGCAATTAAAGGAACGTTGAATTTTTCCGCTTGGTGCCAAACGGTTTCGGATTGGGGTTCTACGCCGGCAACACCGTCAAAAACCACGACGCCGCCGTCGAGGACGCGCAAAGAGCGTTGGACTTCGGCTGTAAAATCAATATGTCCGGGAGTGTCGATAATATTTATTTTTACCATCTTCTCTTCTTGGGTGGAAACCAGCGGTTTCCAAAAGACCGTGGTGGCGGCGGCGGTAATGGTAACGCCTCTTTCTCTTTCTTGAACCATCCAATCCATTTCCGCCTGGCCTTCGTGAACTTCGCCGACTTTGTGTTTTTTCCCCGTATAATATAAAATCCGTTCACTGACCGTGGTTTTGCCAGCGTCGATGTGAGCGATGATGCCGATATTGCGAGTTTGCTCCAAAGAAAATTTTTCAGGCATAATTGTATAATATTGTATATATTATTTAAAGTAAACGGAATCTCTCACCGATTTTATTCCAGTGAGGGTTAATGTGTTTATTCAAGAGGAATTTTATTAAACGGTGTGGCAATGTTTTTAAAATTAAACCAATTATAAATCGGGCGGTTTAAAATATCTTTTGTCAATGGAAGCGCGCAAAATGGGCGAAGGCCTTATTGGCTTCGGCCATGCGATGAACATCATCTTTTTTCTTAATGGCGTTACTTTGATTTTCTGAAGTTTCAATGAGTTCTTGCGCCAGTTTTTCCGTCATTGATTTTCCCCTTTTTGATCTGGCCGATTCAATAATCCAACGCGAAGCCAAAACAAAACGCCGATTTTCATTGGTTGGAGTCGGAATTTGGTAGTTGCCGCCGCCGACGCGTCGCGACCTGACTTCGATTAAAGGGGAAGCGTTCTTAATGGCCTTTTGAAATATTTCCAAAGGATCTTTTTTAGTTTTTTCTCCAATAATGTCAAAACAGCCGTAAAGTATTTTTGCGGCCAAACTCTTTTTACCCCCCTTCATGATAAGGTTGATAAATTTGGCTATTTCAACCGAATTATATTTAAGATCGGGTTCAATTTTTCTTTTTGGTGCTGGTTTTCCTCGCATAAAGTGTTGTAGTAAACTAAAAGTTAAAAATATAGAGCTAAAAACACAAATAAAATTCATGGGAATATTTCTTTGAAAATCTGTTTTCGGATTTTATTGGTAGTTTTTTCATTTTTAGTATGTATTTTTTATTTTTTATTTTGATTTTGATTTTTTGGCTCCGTAAAGAGAGCGGCCTTGTTTTCGGTTTTCAACGCCACCGGTGTCATAAACGCCGCGAACGACGTGATAACGGACGCCCGGGAGATCTTTAACCCTTCCTCCTCTCAATAAAATTACAGAATGCTCTTGTAAGTTATGACCGATGCCAGGGATATAGGCGGTAACTTCCATCCCGTTGGACAGCCTTACTCTGGCGATTTTCCGCAAGGCGGAATTCGGTTTTTTAGGGGTTTGGGTGGTAACTTTTAAACAGACACCGCGCAAAAAAGGACGGCCCTTAGGTATTTTTGTTCTTTTTCTTTTAAGGACGTTAAAATTGCTTTGAAGAGCCGGAGTTCTTGATTTTTTTTTGCCCGTCTTTCTTCCTTTGCGGACAAGTTGGTTGACCGTAGGCATAAACGTTTTACTTAACGTAATAGAACTATTTTAAAAATTTATTAACTTTAAATTTTTAAATCGTCATTTTGATTATTATTGTATTTTATCTTAATAAAAAAAAATGTCAACTCTTTTTGACTGAATAATTGGAAATCAATAAAAATTTAAAGATTAAACGGTTGGCCGGTGATGAGCCAAAAAAAGAAACGAGAAACCGGCGTTAAGAGGGTAAAGGCGATAATTAAAGAAATGAGTATTCCGCCAAATCCGAATCTTATAAAATAAGGCCTTCTGTTGGGAAACAAATCGGCGACTATTTTAGAACCGTCAAGCGGTGGCAAAGGAATAAGGTTGAATAGGGCGAGAAAAAGATTGACGTAAACAATCATTCCTAAGCAGAGCCAAAAGTAAACAAAAGTATTATTTAAAGACGAAGAAACATAAGCGGGTAGAAATCTCAGAAGCAATCCTAAAATTAGGGCGATAAGAAAATTGGCGCCCGGTCCGGCAATCGCCACTTTTAGCGAACCGTATTTTTGGTCTCGCAAATTGTACGGATTATAAGGAACGGGTTTGGCCCAGCCGAGAAAACTGCCGGAGGTGAATAAAAGAAAAAGAGGCAAAAGAACAGTGCCGAATAATTCCATGTGAACCAGGGGATTCAGGGTCAATCGACCGGCGTCTTTGGCCGTCGGGTCGCCGAGACGATAAGCCATCCAGCCGTGGGCGTATTCGTGAAAAACAGCGGAAAGAATAATAACGAGATATAAAAAAATTCTGATATCCATTGCTAAAATGGTTAAAAATGATAAAATAATCGATGTTAATTTGTTTTTAGATTCTGATTCTAAATCTCAATTTACTCCAGCAGTTGACGGATTAATAAATAAGTAAAATAATTTTTTGGAATTTCCTTTTTAGAATTTTGATTTTTCGTTTTGAATTTTAATATTGTTTGGAATTTGGGATTTGGAAATTAGAATTTTAGTATAGCGAAATTTTATGTCTAAAAAATGTTCAATTTGCGGACGCGGACCAAGGGCTTCTGTTTCACGCTCTCATTCCAATGTCGCCACCAAGAAGTGGCAGTATTTAAATTTACAGGTAAAAAAGATTTCTGGCAAGAGAGTGAAGGTTTGTGTCAGGTGTTTGAAAAATTTAAAAAGAAAATCAAATCCTAAAAGTTAAAATAAGAAATCCAGATACATTTCTTGTTTCGGAGTTATTTTATTGGGATATTTTCGGTTGATTTTTAATTTAGAATTTATAATTTAAGATTTATAGTTTGTGGTTTTGATATTCGGGGTGTGGCCCAGAAGCCTAAGGCGCTTGCATGGGGTGCAAGAGATCGTGGGTGCGAATCCCACCACCCCGACCATTTTAATTATTGGGGTTATTTTTTTTCGACTACTTTTATGTAGGTCCGACCTCCATACGTTAACGAGGCAGATAGACTTAAATATTGGACAAGAATTGGACAAGGTCGCACCTTGTCCAATTGTCCGAAAAGACAGGGATTTAATTAAGGGTAAATTAAATAATATGACTTACGTTCCGCCAAAAAATATTTTAAAAAAATACGCCGATTTGTTGGTTAATTTCGCCCTGGGCGGAGGCAAGGGCATTAAAAAGGGCGAGGTGGTTTATTTGGTCAGTTACGATTCTTCAAAAGCTTTAATTATAGAAATCAGAAGGGCGATTTTAAGAGCGGGCGGACATATTATTTCCACAAGTTCTCCGGATACCGAGGTCCGAAGGTGTAGTTTGAATAGGGATTTTTACCTTTTAGCCAAGGATTATCAGTTGGATTTTTTTCCGCGCAAGTATATGAAGGGCTTAGTGGACGAAATGGACCATTTTTTGCTGATTATGGGTCAGTCTAATAAAAGAGAGCTTGAAGGCATCGACCCTGAAAAAATAACCAGAAAAATCATGGCTTACAAGCCGTATTCCGAATGGCGGGACGAGAAAGAAAATCAAGGAAGATTCACCTGGACAATCGCGCTTTTCGCCACTGAGTCAATAGCTAAAGAAGCCGACTTGTCTTTAAAAGAATATTGGCGGCAAATTATCAAGGCCTGTTATTTGGATAAGCAAAATCCGATTAAAGAGTGGAAAAAAATATTTCGCAAAATAGAGACAATCAAAGACAAATTGGATCGAATGAAAATTAAGCAAGTCCAAATTAAGGGGCCGGATGCCGACTTACGGGTGAAAATCGGCGAAAAACGGAAATGGACCGGCGGCGGCGGAAGGAATATACCGAGTTTTGAAATTTTTACTTCGCCTGACTGGCGGGGGACCGAAGGCTGGATTAGGTTCAACCAACCGTTATACTCGCATGGAAACTTAATTAAGGGAATTGAGTTGCGTTTTGAAAAAGGAAGGGTCGTAAAGGCGAACGCCAAAAAAAATAAAAAATTGCTTTGGCAAATTATAAAGACGCCGGGCGCGGACGCTCTCGGAGAATTTTCTTTAACTGACGGTCGGTTTTCTCGGATTGAAAAGTTTATGGCCGAGACGCTTTATGACGAGAATATGGGCGGACCAGGAGGCAATATGCACCTTGCTTTGGGCCGGAGTTTTAAGGAGTGTTTTTATGGCAATTCGAAGAATTTTAAGAAAAAGGATTGGAGAAAATTTGGATTTAACGACTCGGCGATTCATGAAGATTTAATTTCCACGTCGCCGCGGATAGTGACGGCGTTTTTAAAAAACGGCGAGGAAAAAACGATTTATAAAAACGGAAAGTTTGTTATTTAAAATCATTTTTCTTTTTATCAAACATTCAAACAGAATCTAATAGTAAAATCTCGAGCCAACCGACTCGAGATTTTTGTTTATGTTAGCTAATTTATTTTGACAGGATTTCGCCTTTTTCGTAAATAACCTTGTGTCCGCCTTCTTCTTTTAATCCTCTTTTTTCATTGGCGTATTTCCAGGTTTGAAATCTATTCTCGTCGTTTAATCTCTCCTGACCGTCTTGAAATCCGTATTTGGCGGTTAAAAATTCCGCTTCCGCTTTATTACCCTCAATATGAGCCATGGTCCAGCCCATTCCCTTTTTAAGATTTTTTCTGGTAACCAGCTCATTAAGGGCCAAACTTTCGTGGAATCGTTCTGGCACGTCCCGGTCAATATAAACGATATCGCCCCTTTCATAAACATCTACCAGTGCCCCGATTAATTTTTCGGTATTATCGAGAAGATAACGTTTGTTTTCAAAGGTTATTTCCTTGATATTTTTTATTTCGATAATTGGTTTGGGTATTGGCTGTTGATTGGTATCCTCGGCTTCTTCAAGAATTATTTTGCTTTTTTTCGGCGTGGTACGCCGCGAACAAACGGTCAAAACGACAGATTCTTCTTCCTCTAATAATTTTAAAGCGTCTATGTCCCCATAAATTTTTTTATAGAATTCTAATTCTTTTTTCTGCGCTTCATTGTGGGAAAAAACGTAACTGTGGCCTTTCATTAAAAGTTTTCTTTCTTCGATTTCGTGGACGGCGATGCCTTGGTGGAATTTTTCCGGAATGCCCCGGTCGACGAGAATTATTTTATTAGTTTCGTCTATGTCTCCGCCACTCGGCACGACGGACGAGGCGTCAATTTTATAATTTGTGTTTTCGTAAGTAAAGTCCATTTGGTTTTAAAATTAAATTAGATCGGATTAAATGTGGAATATAAAAACGTCAGATATTATACAACGCTGAAAATTTTTTTGCAATATGTTCTAACAAATATTCAGATTTAAAAGATTGACTCCCGTCCGATATTCTTGTATAGTTCGAGTGAAAAGAATAAAAAATTTTTTTAAGAAAGCGAGTTTATGGAACACATAATTGAAAAAATAAAAAAATCGGGACTTAGGGGTCGAGGCGGGGCGGATTTTCCGGTTTATTTAAAATGGACGATGGTTAAAAAAGCGGCGGGAGAAAGAAAATACATTGTCTGCAACGGGTCCGAAGGCGAACCTGGCAGTTTTAAAGATGGTTTTATTTTAGAAAACTATCCTGGGGAAGTTATCTTTGGTATTAAAATCGCTTTAAAAGCGGTTGGCGCCGCTGACGCTTATGTTTATCTAAGAAAAGATTATTATCGAAAATTTAAAAACAATCTTGAAAAAATTATTAGCAAGCAGCCGATTATTATTTTTCAGAAACCGGGAGGTTATCTTTGCGGAGAGGAAACAACTTTATTTAAATCAATTGAAGGTCAAAGATTCGAACCAAGAATCAAACCGCCTTATCCGCCGCAAAAGGGACTTTGGAATTGTCCGACTTTGATTAATAATGTAGAAACGTTTTATTATGTCAATCAAATCGCCAAAGGTAATTATAGAAAAACCCGCTTTTACTCTTTAAGCGGGCAAATAAAACATCCGGGAGTTTATGAATTTCCAGAGGATTTGGATATTAAGCAGATTCTTCAAAAAACGGATAATTGGCCAAGTTTTGATTTTTTCGTTCAAGCCGGCGGTGGCGCTAGTGGCCGAATTTTAACTTTAAAGGAATTAAATCAGTCGGTCGGTGGCGTTGGCGCAATTATCGTTTATAATACAAAAAAAACCAAACCGATTTTTTTAATGAAGAAATGGATTAAATTTTTTCTTAATGAAAATTGCGGTCAATGTCTGCCTTGCCGCGAAGGAGTTTATCGATTGAATGAAATTCTAAACCAGCCGAAAATAAATTGGCAGTCGTTTGAAGATTTGTTGTTTATTTTAGAACGGGCGAGTTTTTGTCCATTGGGGAAAAACATCGTTGTTCCTTTCCAGGGTTTGATAAAAAAAATTATTGGTTATGACTATGATGATAAGGGCAATTATTAACGGGAAAAAAGTTAAAGTCCGACCGGGGCAAACCATTTTGCAGGCGGCGCGAGAAAACGGGATTGAAATCCCGGCTTTGTGTTATCATTCCGATTTGGACGCAAAGTCCAACTGTCGTCTTTGTCTAGTCGAGATAAAAGGCGTTAAAAATTTGCAAACCGCTTGTTCGACCGAGATTAAAAAAGGAATGGAAATAAAAACCGAAACACCGGAGATTACTCGGGCAAGAAAAATTAATTTGGAGTTGATTTTTTCTCAACATTTTGAAGAGTGCGACGATTGTGTTTGGGGTTTTAATTGTCGACTTTTGGAGTTGGCCAGAAAATATAAGGTTAAAATCGGAAGATTTCTTGATCGGAAAAGCGATTTCCCTGTTTATCAATTCGGTCCGTCTATTGTTTTTGACACCTCAAAGTGCGTCGATTGTCGCAATTGTTTCGAAATTTGCCGGAAACAAGGAGTTAATTTTTTAAAATTAACCGGTCGGGGGTGGAAGACAAAAGTAGTCCCAAGTGGGCAATTGAATGAAGATTGTATTTATTGCGGGCAATGCATTGTCCATTGCCCGGCCGGGGCCGTGGAAGCGGTTGGGGAATTCGAAGACGCGCGGGAGTATCTTTCTCAGTTTCAAAGTCAAAATCAAAACAAAAAAAATAGGAAAATAAGCGGGGAAAAAAATATTCTCTCCGATTATTTCGGTTGGAAAAATAAAATCGTTGTCGCCCAATTCGCTCCGGCAATTAGGACGAGTGTCGGCGAGAAATTCGGCATGGCGCCAGGTTTTTTAATTACGGAAAAGCTGACGGCGGGGATTAAAGAACTTGGTTTTGACAAAGTTTTTGACGTTTGTGTCGGCGCTGATTTTACCACCATCGAAGAAGCCGACGAACTGATAATGAGGTGGCGAAGTAGGAAAAAAATGCCAATGTTCACTTCTTGCTGTCCCGCCTGGGTTAAGTTTGTCGAATTTTACGCTCCCGATTTTATTCCTTATCTGACAACGGTTCGTTCGCCTCATATAATTTCCGGTGGCTTAATTAAGACATTTTGGGCAAAAAAACAAGGAATTAATCCGAAAGATATTATCGTTGTTTCCATTATGCCTTGTGTTGCCAAAAAATACGAAATTACGCGATCGGAGTTGAAAATTAATGGACTTAAGCCGGTTGACTGTGTTTTAACTACTCGGGAATTGATTTATTTTTTGACTAAATGCAAAATCGATTTAAAGAGGATTAAAGGGCGGAAATTGGACAGTCCTTTAGGTTCGCCTTCCGGCGCCGGGGTTATTTACGGCGCCAGCGGCGGCGTTATGGAATCGGCTTTGCGCACGGCTTATGAAGGGATAATTTCCCGCCAAGCCGCTAGACAATTGATAAATGAGCGGCAAAAAAAGAATTTGTTAAAAATAGAATTCAAGCGAATAGGGGTGGGGAGAGAGTTTGGGGAGATAAGGGAAGCAAAAATCAAGGTTGGCAAAAAATTTTTGAAAATAGCGGTTATTAACGGCATAGGTCCGGTCAAGAAAGTCCTGGAAAAATTGAGAAAAAATCCCCGACTTTACGATTATGTTGAAGTAATGACTTGTCCTGGCGGTTGTATTGGCGGCGGCGGTCAGCCAGTGCCGACCACGGCGGAAATCAGGAATAAAAGAGCAATCGGATTATATCAGTTGGATAAAAAGAAAAAAATCAGACAAGCGCAGCAAAACCCGATTATTAAAGAAGTTTATCAGGATTTTTTTGCCGAAGAAAAAACAAGGCATAAGATTTGCCATACCGGCTATTCCAAAAAGAAAAAAGGAATTATCAAGATTTTGCCTTCGGGACAGCATTAAAACGTTTTATTTGAAGAATAAAGGGTTGTTTTTATTTGTTTTTTGGTTTACAATTAAGATATGTCAAGAAAAAGAAAATTAATTATATTTTTTATTTTAGCGGTTGCTGTCGCCGGCGCGATTATTTCTTTCCGCCGCTCCAAAGAGCCGTTTTATAATTTTGTCGTGGCGCAAAAAGGAAATTTAATTCAACAAGTGAGCGTTGTTGGTCGGGTTGAGCCGGCGAAAAGCGTTGATTTGGCTTTTGAAAAGGGCGGTCGAGTGGTTGAAATTATGGTTCGTGTTGGCGATGAGGTCAGCGCCGGACAAACTCTGGTGGCTCTGGATAAGAGCGATTTAATGGCGCAATTAGACCAGTATCAAGCGGCTTTGGAAAGCTCTCAAGCCGGATTAAAACAGTATGAAGCGGCTTGGCAGACCCAGCAGGCGAAATTAGCCGAATTAAAAGCCGGAGCCAAACCGGAAGAAATAAAAATCTCGGAGACCAAGGTGGCGAACGCCGAGAAATCGCTGGCCGATGCGAGAATAAATTTGGAAGATGTTAAAAATAAGGCCGACATAGATTTGAATAATCTTTATGGCGATATTAAAGAAATTCTGAACGACGCTTATACCAAGGCGAATAACGCCGTTAATCAGCAAATTGACGAACTATTTTCTAGCGACGCTTCCGACGATCCTAAAATAACTTTTTCGACTTCCGATTCACAGGCGAAGATAGACGCCGAATTGCAAAGAGTCGCCGTGGGAAAAGTATTAGGGATTTTTAAAACAGAAATCGACGAGTTGCCCGTTTCTTCATCTTCAAACCAAGAAAAATTAGACCAAGCGTTGGTTAACGGGAAAAATCATTTAATGTTCATTAGGAATTTTTTAGATTGTTTGAATAATGCGGTCAACGGAGCGATAAATTTGTCGGCAACTGTCATTAGTTCTTATAAAGGCAATATAAATACGGCTCAAACGAATCTTAATACCGCCATTTCCAATATCAACGCCCAACAACAATTGATTACCAGCCAGAAAATAACCAATCAAAGCGGCATTAACGCGGCTCAAACACAAATCAATAACGCTTTAAATGTGTTGAATTTAGTCCAAGACGAATTGGTTTTGAAAAAATCCGGAGCCACCAGCGAACAAATTAGGGCTCAGGAATTGCAAGTAAAACAGGCGGAATTGAATGTTTCTTCTCAAAAAGCTCAAGTCAAGCAGGCGGCAGCGGCTGTGGAGAGCGTACAGTCCCAATTAAGCAAGATGACGCTCAGAACTCCAATTGACGGCGTAATCACGAAACAAGAATCTAAGGTCGGGGAAATCGCCTCGCCTAATGTTGTTTTGGCTTCAGTTATTTCTCAAGCGGATTTTGAAATAAAAGCCAACGTGCCGGAAGTGGATATTGCCAAAGTTAAGGTGGGCGATTTGGCTGACGTCACTCTCGACGCTTATTCCAGTGATGATATTTTTAAAGCGCGGGTAACCAGCATTAATCTAGCGGAAACAATTATTGAAGGGGTGGCCACTTACGAAATCATTTTGAGTTTTATTGAAAAAGATCAAAGAATTAAATCGGGTATGACGGCGGATATGGATATTTTGACCGAGAAAAAAGAGAATGTTTTGATTATTCCTTCCCGAGCCGTGGCAAATAAAAATGGCGGTAAATTTGTCGAAGTTTTGATCGAAAATCCGGACAAAAAAGAGATTGTTTCCGAAGTGACGGTGGAAACGGGCTTGCGCGGTTCAGACGGCCAAATTGAAATTATTAAAGGTATAGAGCCGGGAGATAAAGTGGTTATTCCTTAAAATATAAAATATAAAAGATAAAAAACACAAACCAAAAAACATAAAAATTTTGTAAAATCATGAAGTAGAAGTATGAAGTAGATAAGAAATATAAGGCAGGGTTTAAAAAGAGATATTTTTGATTTTTTATTTTAGCGATAGCGTTATAATATGTCTCTAATCAGAGTTGAAAACATAGAGAAAATTTACGGTCAAGGGAAAAATGAAACTCCGGCTTTGAGCGGAGTTTGTTTTAAAATTGAAAAAGGAGAATTCGTGGCGATTATCGGACCTTCCGGTTCGGGCAAATCAACATTGCTTCATATTTTGGGTTTTTTAGATAAGCCAAGCAAAGGAAAATATTATTTCGAGGATAAATTAATAAACGAGTATCCGGATAATGAATTAGCCCAAGTTAGGAACGCAAAAATGGGTTTTATTTTTCAAACCTTTAACCTTCTTCCCCGTTTAAGCGTTTTGGATAATATTAAATTGCCTTTGTATTATTCCCATATTAAGGAGTCATTATGGGACGAGATGTCCCAAAAAGCCGCCGACGCCGTCGGTTTGACGCATCGCTTAAAACACGATCGGTCCCAGTTGTCGGGAGGCGAGCAGCAACGCGTGGCCATTGCCCGGGCTTTAGTTAATAATCCCGACGTAATTTTTGCCGACGAGCCGACCGGCAATCTTGATTCAAAGTCGGGGCAAATTATTATGGATATTATTCAAAAGCTTAATGATATCGGCCATACTGTCGTTATGGTCACCCATGAAAAATACACTTCGGAAATGGCAAAAAGAGTTATTGAATTAAAAGACGGGAAAATCGTTAGAGACGAATTAGTGGAGTCCCGACATCTTGCCAGAGACGGATTCAAAAAATGAATCGCCTTGTTTTATGGATTTTTAGAATCTGTAATTTATTGATTTTTATGAGAAGTCGATACATTTTTAAAAATGTATTAGGAGGATTGAAGACGAATAAGTCGCGTTCCTTTTTGACTATTTTGGGAATTGTTATCGGCATTGCTTCGGTTATTTTAATAATGTCCATCGGGCAATCGGCCAAGTCGTTGATATTAAGCGAAGTTGAAACACTGGGAGGCAATTTCGTCCAAATTAATCCCGGTAAAGAGCCGGAAGGACTGACGGATATGGCTGATATTTTATTCGCCAATTCTTTGAAAGATAGGGAAATCGACGCTTTAAAAAATAAAAGCAATGTTCCGGATTTAATCGATATCACTCCTTCGTTAATGGTTCCGGGAAGCGTTTCTTATGGCGGAGAGGTTTATAAACCGACAATTCTCGGTTGGAGCGCGGATTGGCTGGGTAAAATTTATAAGGTTTATCCGGAACAAGGGAATTATTTTACTGAAGACGATATTAAATCGCGGGGAGCGGTAGCCGTAATCGGTTCAAAAGTCAAAGAGGAGCTTTTTGGTTCTTCCGACGCTTTGGGCGAGAAAATCAAAATTAAAAATAAATATTTTCGCGTTGTCGCTATTCTCCCTTCCAAGGGACAAATTTCTTCCTTTGCCGACGTGGATAAATTCATAGTCGTCCCTTATACTACGGCGCAGAAATATCTTTTAGGAATCGACTATTATCAAGAAGCGCACATTTTGGCGAAAAACGAGGAAGCGGTGCCGGGAATGGTGGAAGACATAAAGGCGACTTTGCGCGACTTGCATAATATTAAAGATCCTAAAGACGACGATTTTCATATTACCACGCCTAAAGACATTATTGGAAAAATAAGTTTGATTACCACGGTTTTAACCGTCCTTTTAACTTCCATCGCCGCTATTTCTTTGATTGTCGGCGGAGTGGGGATTATGAATATTATGTTGGTTTCGGTTACGGAGAAGACGCGGGAGATTGGTTTGCGCAAAGCGTTGGGGGCGAGAAATAAGGATATTTTATATTATTTTTTAATCGAGTCGGTTGTTCTGACTATTGTTGGCGGCCTGGCGGGAATTGCCGGCGGCGTCGGGTTGTCTTATCTTGCTTCATTGGTTTTAACTAAGGTTGTTGGCGCCGGTTGGCATTTCGCCATTTCTTTATCAGCCATTTTTTTGAGTTTAGGTGTCGCGGCTCTTGTCGGTTTGATTTTTGGCCTTTATCCGGCCCGCAAGGCCTCTTTGAAAAGTCCGATTGAAGCCTTAAGGTATGAGTAGAAGTTGAGTTTCAAATTCTGAAAATTGAATTTTTAAATAAAAAAAAATATAAAATCGCAGAAATTTATTCCTGCGATCTTATATTTTAAAATCCTTTACCGGTACTGAGATTTTTTCAATTATCTCAGGATCCGTCACCACTCTGTCGATTCTTATCGCTGAAAATTCTTCAGAAGTCAAATTTTTGGTGATTTTTTCGGTTAGCGGCTGGTTTTTACTGTCCAGTAATATCTCTACCACTGGTCTGCCTTCGATAGTAGTATTTTCTACAACTACTGCCCATTCTCCGCTGTTTAATACCACAATTGTTCCGACTGGATAAATGCCCGTAATTTTGAACAGCGTTTTAAATAGCCGGGGAGGGAATTTGCCTTTCATTCGCATAATCCTATTTACTGCCTGATAAGACAGTAGACCCTTGCGATAACTCCGACCATCAGTTAATGTTGCAAAGATTTCAGCCAGACCGATTATTTTGGCTTGCTCGCTGATATTTTTGCCACTTAATCCGCTTGGGTATCCCGACCCGTCTTCCCCTTCCTTACTTTCCCGGATAAACGTCATTATCTCAGCCCAAGGATATTGTTTTGTCTCCGGGAGCTGATTTAGGAGAGTAAAAGCGTCGGCAGGGGCTTTTCTAATAAGAGTAAGTTCCTCGGCCGAGAGTTGTCCCGGCTTTTTCAAGATTCCTTTCGGTATTAGGGTTGTCCCGATATCGTGAAGGAGAGCCGCCAAACGCAGGGGCTGGATTTTTTGCTCATCATATCCCAGCTCCTTAGCGATTAATGCCGCTAAAAGGGAAGTGTCCACCGAATGTTTAGCCGGACAACTCGGATTGTTAACAGAGTTTCTGTCCCTTTTAAGAAAAAATGTTTTCGCTTCAATCTCTCCCGACGGTTCCGAAATGATAAGTTGATACAGTTCTTGCAAGAGATAAAAATCGATTTTTCTTTTTTCTCTTGTTTCCCTGAAGATTATCTCTATTTTATGACAGAAATTTTCATAAGTCGCCTCTGGCGGGGTTGGGATTAAGGACTGATTCAGGGGGACAGATTGTTTTGCAACTGGTTTCGGCGGCAATTTCTTTTTTATGGACTTTTTTAGGTCATCCAAAGAGGCAAAAGGATATTCATTGTCATTCATTTTTTCCTCCTGTTGAGTTAAAAGAGCATGTTATTATTATAACAAGGATAGTATTTTAAGTTGATTTTATCAAGATTTCATTTTCGGATCAAAATTCTGGCTAGTGAGGTAGATTTTTTAATTGGAGTGATTTCGTTTTAGGATTTGTTGAATTTTCCTTTCACTTTCGCGTTTTTTTATGGTTTCTCTTTTATCCCATTTTTTTTTCCCCTTAGCCAGTCCGATTTCGATTTTAATCAAACGGTTTTTAGTGTATACTTTTAAAGGAACGAGAGTGTGTCCGGTAATCGAAATTTTTCCGGTCAGGGAGGAAATTTCTTTTTTATGCAAAAGAAGCCTTCTATTTTGCAAGGGATTATAATTTTGCTGATTAGTAAAAGCCGGAGGGTAGGGGGCGATATGGACGTTTTTTAACCATAGCGATCCGGCCGGGTCGCAGGAAATATAGCCGCCGCTTAGATTGATTTGCCCGGCTCTGACTGATTTGACTTCCGGCCCGGATAAGGCGATTCCGGCCTCAAAAGTTTGAATAATTTGATAGTTATAATAAATTTTTTTATTGTTAGCGAGCGTCGGCATAGGCGTTGTCGCTGAAATGCGTTTTAAAATTATTTTTATTCCCCGATTTTATTATAGCATATTGCTCGTATTTTAAAACTCTGTTAACATAATCGGGAAAATGATTTGTTCATATTTTTTAGCGTTTGATAATAATTGATATTGTTTTTTTATTGGCTTTTTGCTATTATAACAAAACGTCGAATAATAATTTGATAAAATAATAATAAATCATAAAATGTCGGATTTAACGGAAAAATCTGGGATGTCATTGAGTTCTCAGAAGTCAAGCGCCGCCGGAAGAAAAGGATTGGTTTTGCTGATTGTGGGGATCATTATTTTGATTGTCATTGTGGTATTTTTGGCGGTGATGTTCCTGTCTTCTTCCAAAGAGACGTCTTGGAACGCGGTTTTTTTGACTAATGGGCAGACGTATTTCGGGAATATCGTAAAAGAAAATTCCGAGGTGGTATCTTTGGAGAATGTTTATTATCTCCAGGTCCAGCAAGCCGCTCCGGCCGCGGAAGGAGAACAGCCCCAATCGCAGCTTTCTTTAGTGAGTATCGCCGACGAGCTTCATTCTCCGGAGAACGCAATGGAAATTACTCGAGCCCACATTCTGTACATTGAGAAACTTAAAGAGGAGTCCCAGGTGGTTAAAACTATCCAACAATTACTTAATCGTTAATCGCGTCGGTTTCGTTTCGCGGGCGGATATTTGCCGTGAAGAAATCTTAAGAAACGGAATAAACGCCGGGGTTAAAGATTATTTGTTTGGTTATAATGAGTAGAGAAAGACCGAAAATCGGGGAGTCGGGTTTTTTTGGTTTCATTTTTGTTTTTTTAGTTTTAGTCTTGATATTCAGCTTGGCTGGATTTTTTTATTATTTCACGCGACCGGAAACCGGCAGCCAGGATAAAGGAGTCGATTTTTGGCTTTATCGCCATCCATCCCAACTTACCGGACAGGAACAAACTTTTTTTATTTTTATTAGAAATAAAGAAGCGCGCGATATAGAAAATGTTCAGGTGACCTTGAAATTTCCAGAAGGATTTATTTTAATTTCCAGCCGACCCCAAGGCGAAGAAATTTCCGGCGGTGAAAGTTTTTGGTCTTTTGATGAAATAAAAAAAAGAGAGTTAAAAGAAATTGAAATAAAGGGACGTATTTTTGGCCAAGCGAACGAGAACCAAATTTTTAGCGGAAATTTGAATTTTCAAATGAAGGGATTTTCTTCCGATTTTCAAAAAAGTTTATCTTCGACCGTAGCGTTGGAATCGCCAATATTAGTTAAATTGGAAACGCCGGACGAAGTTTCATTATTTGAAGATTTTAATTCAATTGTTTCTTTAAAAAATATTAGTGCCGAAACTTTGTCCCAAACGGAGGTAACCGTTGTTTATCCGGAAAATTTCTTTATAAGAAAATCCTTTTCCGTCGATAGAAAATCCGTTAGCGGCACTGAAGGAGAAGTCGAGATAAATGAAAAAAAACGGGAAATTAAATGGAGGGTCGGCAATTTGGGAGCGGGGAAAGAAAGGGAATTGGGATTTGGCGGTTATTTGACCGCGGGTGAAGTTCAAGGGGTCGTCTTTAGTCTGCAAGCCAGTTTAGTTAATGGCGATAATTCCTGGATACAGACAACCGACGAAAAAGATATTTTTGTCAATAAATTTGATTTTGACGTTTTGTTGCGGGTTAAAGGTTCGGAAACGGTTCAGACTGGTCTTTGGGGAGAATTTTTGCCGGTCAGTTTGATTTATTTCAACAGCAGTCGCCAGAAGGTCGAAAATCTTTCTTTGGTGTTAATTTTAAACCAAGATCAATATTTGGATTTTAAGAAAATAAATCAGCCGCTATTATGGTCTTTTAAGGAAATTTTATCGGGAGAAAGCGGAGAAATTAATTTTGATTTGCCGTTTAAATCGAGTCTTGAGGCGGTAAAAAATGGATATTCTCAGGCAAAAACAATTATCCAGGTTACAGCTAAAGGCAAATTTGCTAATGGAGAAAAAGAGTGGGAAATAAAAAGCAACCAGGTGCAAATAAAAATTGAAACGGATTTAAATCTTGAAGCCGAATCCCGTTATTACGATGATGAGCGTTTCGCTATCGGACGAGGGCCATTGCCGCCTAAAATCGGCGAAGAAACGCATTATTGGATTTTTTGGCGGCTTAGAAACACTACTAATCCGACAAAAAACGTTTTGGTTAAAACTGAACTACCTCAGTGGGTTAACTGGAATGGACGAAGTAAGGTGAATTATGGTTCGGTTTCGTACGATAAAAATAACCGTTTGGTTTTTTGGCAGATTCCCGAATTGCCCGTTTATCAGGGCGGGCCGTATTCGCTGGTTGAAGCCGGTATTGAAGTTAGTGTTATTCCCGAAATATCTCAAGTCGGTTTATTTTTGCCTTTAACAGGGGAAATTTATTTGACGGCTCAAGACAACTTTGCCGAGAATCAGATTTTACGGCAAGTTGGTTTTTTAACTACTGAATTGATTGGCGACCCGGTCGCTCAAGGATTGGGGCGAGTTGAAGAGTAGGTTACCAGAATTGAAAAAAGTTTTGTTTTTATGCTATTTTTAGATTGAATTTAAAATAATTTTGACGATTGAAATAAAAGGAGGAGAAGAGAGTGAGGAACATTTTAAAAAATTGTTGGTACATTATGAAAATAGTTTTAGCGGTGGTTTTTATTCCCCTCGGAGCGGCGATAAGTATGGCTATAAGCGGGGTTCTTATTTTTGGTTTTTATTTTTTGCTTCGGGAACCATTTTAAATAAAACTCCGGTCGTTATCTTTTAATTCTCGTCGCGGAAGTTATCCGGCGAGAATTTTATTTTTTCAGAATGTTCTCTTGCTTGTTTTTGATTTTTTACTTAAAATGAGTTCTATGTCGCAAATAAATCTTTCTCAAATCGAACAAGAAATTTTGGCATTTTGGGACAAAAAGAAAATTTTTGAAAAGACCTTGAAGAAGAGGTCTCCCAAGGGAGATTTTGTTTTTTACGACGGCCCGCCCTTTGCCACGGGCACGCCTCACTATGGCCATATTGTTGCCAGTTTAATGAAAGATATTGTTCCTAGGTATTGGACGATGAAAGGATACCGTGTGGAAAGAAAATGGGGATGGGATTGTCATGGTTTGCCGATTGAAAATATTGTTGAAGAAGAAATGGATATTAAAAATAAAAAACAAATTCAAGAAATAGGAGTTGATAAATTCAATGAGGCCTGCCGCGGCAAGGTTCTGATTTACGCTGAAGAGTGGAAAAAAGTCATTCATCGGTTTGGGCGTTGGGTGGATATGAAAAATGATTATCGGACAATGGACAAAGATTTTATGGAAAGTGTTTGGTGGGTTTTTAAGCAATTGTGGGATAAGGGGTTGATTTATGAAGGTTATAAATCAATGCATATTTGCCCGAGGTGCGAAACGACGCTGTCGCAGTCGGAGGTTAGCCAAGGATATCAAGATATAGAAGACATTTCGGTGATAGTGAAATTTGAATTGTTAAGTCAGCCCGGCGTTTATGTTTTGGCTTGGACAACCACGCCTTGGACTTTGCCGGGGAATGTCGCTTTGGCTGTCGGTAAACACTTAAAATACGTTTTGGTCGAATCGGACGGAGAAAAATATATTTTAGTCGAACAAAACGCGGATAATATTTTCGGAAAAGGAAATTATAAAATTTTAAAAAACATTGAGATTCAAAGTTTGGAAAATGAAAAATATCGGCCTTTATTCGACTATTATTTAGATCGGAATTTAAAAAATAAGGAAAATTTATACACTATCCAGTTGGCTGATTTTGTGACCATAGAAGACGGTACCGGCGTCGTCCATATAGCGCCGGCTTTTGGCGAAGATGATATGAATTTGGGACAAGAGAAAAAATTGCCTTTTATTCAACATGTTAAAATGGATGGATGCTTTACCGATGAAGTTGTAGACTTTAAAGGATTGGAAGTAAAACCGAAATTTAATCCTTCAAGCGCAGATAAAAAAGTTCTTGATTATTTGGAGAGAAATGGTTTGGTTTTAAAACAAATACCTTTTACTCATTCTTATCCTCATTGCTGGCGTTGCGATTCCCCATTATTGAATTATGCCGCCTCCTCTCTATTTATCAGGGTAACGGAAATGAAAGAGCAGCTTTTAAAGACGGCGGAAAAAATCAATTGGATTCCGTCCCATATTAAACAAGGGAGATTTGGGAAATGGCTGGTTGGCGCTCGAGATTGGTCGATTTCCCGACAGAGGTTTTGGGGTTCGGTTATTCCGGTTTGGGTTTGCGGCCGTTGTCAAAAGAAGAAAGTTTTTGGCGCGGTTAAAGACCTGGAAAAAATTTCCGGAAAAAAAATCAAGGATTTACACAAGCATTTCGTCGATAAAATTGTCTTTAAATGTCCGGAATGCGGAGGATTAATGGAAAGAATTCCCGATGTTTTGGACTGCTGGTTTGAGTCCGGGTCGATGCCTTACGCGCAAATGCATTATCCTTTTAAAAATAAAGAAAAATTCGAGAGGAATTTTCCGGCCCAGTTTATTGCCGAAGGCGTTGATCAGACGCGGGCTTGGTTTTATTATCTTCATGTTTTATCGAACGCTCTGAAAAACAGCGAGGCGTTCAGAAATGTCGTCGCTAACGGAATCGTTTTGGCCGAAGATGGAAAGAAAATGTCTAAAAGAATGCAAAATTATCCCGATCCGATGGAAATAATGGAAAAATACGGAGCCGATGCCATAAGATATTACTTGGCTAATTCCTCGGTGATGAAAGCCGAGGATTTGAATTTTTCGGAAAAAGATCTTCGAGAACAATCTAAATTCATCACTATCTTGTTAAATGTTCTGTCCTTTTATCAAATGTTTTCCTCTTCTTTGCGCTCCCTAAAAGGCAATGTCCGAAAAAACGCTGCTCATGTTTTGGATAAATGGATTTTAAGTCGAATCAATCTGTTAACCAAAACCATTACTAAAGGAATGGACAGCTACGACTTGAATATAATCAGGGAGATTCCTTTATTTATCGACGATTTATCCACCTGGTATGTTCGTCGGTCGAGAGATAGATTTAAAAACGAAGACGATAAAATGGGATTAGCGGTTTTGAAAGATGTTTTAACAACTTTAAGTCGGCTAATGGCTCCTTTTATGCCTTTTATCGCCGAATATTTATATCGGCAACTGGGAGGTGGGAAAAAATCGGTTCATTTGGAAAATTGGCCGGAATTTGAGGATACTTTGATAAATGAAGATTTTTTGTCGGGTATGCAGACGGCGAGGAAAATTTGCGAGTTGGGACATAGTTTGCGGACTAAAGCCGGCATAAAGGTTCGTCAGGCGTTAAGTCAATTGTTAATCGCCAATTGTTTATTGTCAGAGGATTTAATTAAGATAATTGGAGATGAATTAAATGTTAATGAAGTAAAGATAATGAAAGATTTGCCTCGAGGGAATAACTGGATATCAAGCGAACAAACCGAAATAAAATTGGCTTTGAATATCGAAATTACTCCGGAATTGAAGCGACAGGGATTAGCTCGTGAATTGGTTAGACAAATCAATTCTTTGCGTAAACGAGCCAATTTGACCAGGTGCGATAATGTTGATTTATATTGGCAGTCCCAATCAAGAGAAATCAACGAAATTTTGACGCGTCAGAAAGAATTATTTAAGAAAGACACTTTGGTTAAAAATATTTTTGAAATGAAAATTCCCGAAGGAGTTTCTATAAAAACTCCTTTTGAAATAGAAGGAGAAAAAGTGGAGATAGGTTTAAAACGGATTTAAAATCCGAATATTATGAAACTGAATGACGGACTTTTAACCGGATTTATTTTGCGGATAAGAAATTCTCGGGAAAATGACAGGATAATCTCGTTTTATAGCCGAGAGTGCGGGAAAATAGAGATTTTTGTTCGCGCCGGTCGGAAGATTAAATCAAAATTAACTCCGATTATTTCAGAGCCGTTTGCTTTATTGGTTTTAAAAGTGGCCGAAGGGAGGGAAAATCATCATTTAATCGGAGGACAAGCGAAAGAGAGTTTTAAAAATATTTTAAAGGACTATAAGAAAATTACTCGGGTTAAAAGTTTATTTTTGACAGTCGATACTTTGTTAAAAGTCAGGAAACCGGATCAAAAAATTTTACTCTTAATCATCAAATTTTTAAGAAAAATAAATCAGTCGGCGGTTGAAGGGAAAGATCAAGTCGTCGGTGACGCTTTTTTAATCAAGTTTTTGGCTTTTTTAGGATATAGGCCGGAAATAAAACGTTGTTTAATTTGTCAAAAAGAACCCGTCTCGGGGGAGATTTTTTTTAATCTGAGCCGAGGCGGAATTATTTGCCCGGCGGATTTGACTTACAACCGAGAAGAGGGCGGAGTAAATGGCGATAATTACGGAAATGAAAACATTAGAATCAATGATAAGGTTTTAAGTGTTATGCAAAAATTGCTGTATAAGGACTTTGATTTTTTAGCGGAACAAAATTTTGTTCGAAAAGATTTATTTATAGCGGAAGCGGTAATTGATAAATTTTGCCAGTGGCACGTTAGCTGAAAGGGCACTTGGTGAATTGGATTTTATAAACGAAAATCTCCAAATCAACCAATTGCTTAATTGTCCAGAATTATGTTTAAAATTTTAAAACAATCGAAATTATCCCAGGCGAGATTGGGCCGGCTGAAAACCGCTCATGGAGCGGTTGAGACCCCTCTTTTTATGCCAATTGCCACTCGGGCGGCGGTAAAGAGTTTAACCCCTGAAGATTTGAAGAATTTGGGCACTCAAATAGTTTTAAGCAATACTTATCATTTATTCAAGAGCCCGGGGTTGGAGATTATTAAAAGGGCCGGCGGGTTGCATAAGTTTATGAATTGGTCGGGGCCGATTTTAACCGATAGTGGCGGCTACCAAATTTTTTCTTTGGCCAGAAACAGGAAAATCGGGAGTCAGGGAGTTGATTTTTTTTCAGAAGTTGACGGAAAACATTTTTTACTTTCTCCGGAAATGGCCATTCAGATTCAGAAAAATTTAAAATCGGATATTATGATGGTTTTAGACGAATGCGTTGGCTGGCCCTGCGGGAAAAAACAGGCGGAAACAGCGGTTAAAAGGACCTCTGTTTGGGCTGAACATTGTCGAATGGCTTATGATAAGTTTTTTGCCGATAGTCGCGATTCTTTGCTTTTTGGCATTGTCCAGGGTTCAATTTATTCGGATTTGCGTCGGCGGAGCGCCAAAGAAATTATTAGAATCGGTTTTGACGGGTACGCTCTCGGCGGACTAATGCTCGGGGAACCGCTTAAAAAAACTTATCAAATAATTCGAGTTGTCGAGCGGGAATTGGATAAAAACAAACCGCGTTATTTAATGGGCGCGGGCAAACCTGAACAAATTATTCAAGCGGTGAAACTTGGAATCGATATGTTTGATTGCGTTATCCCGACGCGGAACGCTAGGCATGGATTGATATACATAAATTCAAAATTCGACCAATCGGCTTTACTCAGGCTGCCTCGAGTGAAATTAAGGGGCGAATATCAAAATTTAAAACAAAAATTTTATAAGGAGATACATATTACCAACGCGAAATATAAAAAAGATTTTAGGCCTTTGGATAAAAATTGTTCTTGTTACGCTTGTAAGAATTTTTCTCGGGCTTATTTAAGGCATTTATTTAAAACCAATGAAGCGCTGGGGCAGCGGTTGGCGACGATTCATAATCTGGCTTTTTATTTGGGACTGATGAAATATGTCAGGACGGCGATTAAACAGGGCAAATTTTGACAATTTGTTTGTTTTTTGATAGACTGTTATAAATATCGGACTTCCGTTTATTTGAAAATTGTAAATTGTTTATCCATCTCTGGTGGAAAAATTGTAAATTATTTAAGGCGCCGTCGTCTAATGGTTAGGACATCAGGCTTTTCCACCAAAGGTGGATCCACCTCCGGTAGACAGTCTGGCAATGAATTATGTATTTCCTTTATATATTAAAGAGTTTTAAAAAAGAAAATTGGCATTACATAGGAATTACTGCCGATTTAAATAAAAGATTAAAACAGCACAATCAGGGTAAAACAAAATCTACCAAAGCATATCGGCCTTTTGAGTTGGTTTATTGCGAGGAATATATTACAAAGATATTGGCTAGGAAGAGAGAGATAGAATTGAAAACTAATAATAAAAAAAGAGAATTACTCTTGACGCAAATTTTGGCCCCGTCGTCTAATGGTTAGGACGCCAGGCTTTCAATCTGGCAACAGGGGTTCGATTCCCCTCGGGGCTATTGAAAATTAAGGACATCAGTTTTTCACCAAAGGCGGATCCACTTCCGGTGGACAATCTGATAACAGGGGTTCGATTCCCCTCGGCGCTACTTTTTTATTGACAAAAATTTTATTTTTGCTATTTTTATTAAGCATTTTTGTTTTTATTAAAAAAGGAGGGATTAATGAAACCTTTTTTTCGACATTGGAAAAACTTTAAAGATGCTTGGGGAATACTTATTTTTTATTTTGCCTTTTTATCACTTCTTCTTATAGAGGGTGAGGGGCCGGTGAGAAAAATTTTTATTTTTGCTCTCGTAGTCATCTTGTCTCTGCTGAGTGTTATTTTGTCCGCTAGTCCGTTTTTTAGGCATAAAAATAAGGTTTTAAGGTCTTGGTTTTATAAAAAGTCCCGGATTTAGGCCGGGACTTTTATACACATTTTTACTATGGCGATGAGAGCGATAAACATCCAGACAATATCCAGTGCCAGCACGGGGTAAGCTTTTTTTCTCAGCGATATGAGAGCCAGTCCACCGGCGCCGGTAAGGTTTAAAACCTGAAATAGAAGTCCCGGCCCTATCAGGGCATAGCTGATCAAAAAATAAGCGGCGAGCGTGGCTGTCATCCCATACCAACCAGCAATTTCCGCAACGATTTTTTTCAATTTTATCCTCCTTTGGGCTTAGCCCATTATTATAATAAAAAAATATTTCTGCCTGTCAAGGAAAAATTAATACGAAAATTTTTTCTTGACCGGTTCTTTAAATGATGTATAATTGAAATACGGCGTTTTAGATTTATTTTTTGACCGGATAAAAATTAATTTTTAAATTTATGAAAATAATCGTCTATTCCACTCCGGCCTGTTCGTATTGCCACCAATTAAAGGATTTTCTAAAGGATCGGAATATTGAATTTGAAGACATTGATGTTAGTCAAAATCAAGAAGCAGCGCAGAGAATGGTGGAAAAAACCGGACAAATGGGAGTGCCAGTGACCGAGATTGGCGATGAATTTATCGTCGGTTTCGATATGGAGAAATTAAAAGAAAAATTTAATATTTAAAAGTGGAATATTGTAAAAATATCCTTAGTTTTAAATTATTTTACGCGAGTTACTATGATGACATTTGAACAAGTAAAAAAAAATCCTCAAGTTTTGGAGTTTATTGAGCAAACCAAAATCGCCATTGAGGCGATTGGCTATAACGAGCATGATTTTCGCCACGCCAATTTGGTTTCGCAGAGATCCCGTCGTTTAGCTAAGGAAATCGGATTAAGTCCTAGGGGGCAAGAATTGGCCGCTATTGCCGGTTTTTGTCATGATATGGGAATTTTTTTGGGTCGTTCCCAGCATCATTATTGGGGAGCACTTTTGTTTCATCAGATTTTTCAACGCGAATTTCCGCCCAGAGAGATGGCTTGGATTATACAGGCGATCGCCAATCATGATAAATATGAAATGAAAATAACCAATCCTATCTCGGCTGTGGTTATTCTGGCCGATAAGTCAGACGTGCATCGTTCCCGAGCTTTTACTCAAAACTCCAAACAAATGAAAAATGATATTCATAATCGGGTCTGTTATGCGGCGACTAAGTCGGATTTAAAAGTGGATAAAAAGAAAAAACAAGTGATTCTTACTTTGGCAATTGACGCGCAATTTGTTCCGATTATTGAATATTTCGAAATTTTTACCGAACGGATGACCTATTGCCGTCAAGCCGCCAATTATTTGGGCTATAAATTCAAGTTGATAATCAATAATTTCAAATTACTGTAAACGGAAGGAAATTTATTCTGAAGAAATAAATGGTTTATGCTGATTTTAGCGCCAACCAGTCGTAATATCCAAAAAATAAGAGAGAATATTAAACGGGGCGAAGTCGTCGTTTATCCAACGGATACTTTATACGGCTTGGGAGTTGACGCGTTCAATAAACAGGCGATTAAGCGGTTGTTTGAGATAAAGGGAAGAAATTTTAACAAGCCGGTTTCTATTATGGTTTCCAGTTTGAAAGAAATCAGGAAATTGGCTTGGCTGAATAAGAAGCAAGAGAATATAGTCAAAATGATTTTGCCCGGCCCCTTTACTGTCCTTTTAAGAAAGAAAAAAGGAGTTTTAAAAATTTTGACTGCCGGCGGAGACAGGGTGGGCTTAAGAATTCCCAATTCAAAAATTTGCATGAAGCTTAGTCGTAATTTGCCGATTACCGCCACGAGCGCCAATAGGTCCGGACAAAAACCAACCGGCGATTTTGAAAAATTGAAGAGAATTTTCGCCAACCAAGTAAATTTAATTTTGAAAGGAAAAAAATTGAAAGGTCGGCCGTCGATTGTTATTGATTTGACCAAGGAACCATTTATGATTTTGCGCGGATAATTAGTTTTTAGTCGACATTATTTTTTATATGAGCAAAAGGATAGAGAGGGTAAACGAGTTGATTAAAAGAGAAATAGCGCAGATTATTAAACGGGAAATCGAATTACCCGAAGGTTCGCTGATTACGGTTTTGTCGGTTCAAACCACCCGCGATTTGCAGGAAGCTAAGATTTGGTTAAGTATTTTTCCTTTTTCCTCGGCCATAAAGACCCTGAGAGGTATTAATAAAAAAATAGGTTATTTACAGGGATTGCTTAATCGCCGGCTGAGAATGAGGCCTTTGCCAAGAATTGCTTTTGCTCTCGACTATTCTGAAGAGAAAACTAATCAAATTGAAGATATTTTGCGAGGTCTTGACAAAGAAAAAATTTTGTGATATAGTATAACCGCAATTTAAAAATAACGTATTTTAAAAACAAACAATAAACAATCATCCTAAAAGGGAAAAGGAGGAAATTTGAAGTTCTTTAACAAAGTCAAGGATTGGATTCGACTGCCAGACAATAAGGTGGCCAGGGCCTATAAAAAGGTTTTGGTGGTGGTGGATACATCCGCTTTTTTGAATGAAGAAGCGGCGAAAGAAATAGGATTGCTTCTTCGTTTAAAAAATCTCTATGTTCCCATGGGGGTTTATGGGGAAATACAGAAAAAATTGAAAGATATTTCCCTTGGGAAAATAGAAAGATCCCTAGCCGAGCGGGTGAACGTGATTTCGATCGTCCTGGAGAAAATGTTAAAAAGGGGAAAATGGCGCCTGGAATCATCTAGGGAGTTGGGCATAGTTCCAAACCTGAGAAAGATCGAAATATTCCAGCTGGAAGGAGTATTCCAGGATAAAATTTGGTCTTTAGTCAAAAAGCGAATGCCCCGCACTTACATCCCGATTGAGGGTAATCGTTATCAAACATATAACAATTGCACGACATTGGAAGAATTAGTGGGGATAGGCGATCTCAGGGTTATTGCCGTAGCGCTGAAACTTCAACGCCAAAAAAAGAACCGGGTTGTCCTGCTCACGCGGGACAAAATGATGACTCTTGTAGCAGAGAGTCAAGGGTTGTCAGTAATTGAATCTCTAAAAAATTATCAACAAGATTAAAAGGGGTCAAAAAAGAGGAAATCATGTTGTAGTTTACGACAAAAAGTATTGCGAAGATAAGAATGAAGAGATGGGGCGGTTTTACCGCCTCTTTTTTTGTTTTATGGATTTAAAAGACGCTTGTTTTCGGCCGTGATTATTTTGTAAAATAGTGTATTATTAATATTAATCCAAATAGCGTCAATATATGAAAAAACAAAAAATAAAAAGCGATTTGATTATTGTTGGCCTTTTGTTTTTGGCTCTTTTTTTGTTTTTTCTTTTGCCGCCGATCGATCCCGATTTAGGTTGGCATTTGCGCTGCGGTCAAGAAATTTGGCAACAAAAAGGGTTTTGTTCCCAAAATCGTTTTTCGGTTTTATTAGAGAATTATTCTTGGACGAATCATCATTGGCTTTATCAGATTGTTCTTTTTCCTGTTTATAAACTTGCCGGCTTTTGGGGATTGAGCGTCTTAGGTTCTTTTATCATCAGCTTGTCCTTGCTGATTTTTTATTTGGCGATTAAGAATTCTTTTTTAGAAAAGATTATCGCCACTATTTTGGTTATTCTTTTCAGCGGGGGTGTTTTTTCTCTTGGTGTCCGCAGTCAACTGTCCGGTTTTTTATTTTTTAATTTTTTACTTCTTATTTTTTCGCGGATTGAAAAAAAATTTAAACTCATTTGGTTTTTTCCCTTAGTAATGTTGGTTTGGGCAAATAGCCACGGTTCTTTTGTCCTTGGTTTGATTTTAATCGGTTTTTTCTGGTTGCGGCAGTTGATTATTTTTTTATTTTCTATTAAGGGGTGGTCGAGGTCGGATTTAGCGGATTCCCGGCGTCTTATTCTTTTTACCGCTAGCGCCGCTTCTTGTTTTTTAATCACCTTGGCTAATCCTTTTGGTTTTGGCGTTTATCAAGAAGCTTGGCGGCACTTGACCGGCAGTATTGATCTGAGCAAGTTGATTGCCGAATGGGTACCGCCCGGTCCGTGGACTTGGTGGTTGGTTTTAGCCAGCGGAATTTGGCTTTTCTTATATATTCTCATCAAGGCCGAGGGGAAAAATAAAATTTTTAGCTTTTTGATTTTGCCGTTTATTTTTTTGGCTTGCGAAGCACGCCGCCATACGTCTTTTTATTTTGTCTTATTTTTTTATTTTCTTCTAACTATTACTCCCGCCCAAAATTTTTTATCAAACATTGTTAAAAATAAGCGGTTCAAGATTTTTTTGGCGTTTTCATTGATTTTGATTTTTCTAGCCATTGGCTTAGTTAGGTTGCCCAAAACGGCCTCGGATAATTCTTCTTGGGAAAATTATTGTCGCGCTTCGTCTTTGGATTATCCTTATGGAGCGGTCGAATTTTTGAAAGCGCAACCTGCGGTTGTTTACGAAGGAATAGCGGTAAAAGAGAATATCTATAATCGTTATGAATGGGGCGGATTTTTAATTTGGCAATTGCCTGAATATAAGATTTTTGTCGATGGTCGGATGCCGGCTTGGCCATTGTTCTCGAATTTGTCTACATCAGCGCCCAAAAGTCCGTATACAGTTTATTTAGAGGTCATTCAAACTCAATCCGGATGGCAGCAAACGCTGGAACAATATCGGATTCAATGGATTTTAATCAGTCCGGGGACTTTCATGGACTTGCTTTTAGCTCCGGAGCCGGGAAAATTCGGCTGGCAAGAGGTTTTTCGCGATTCCGTTTCAGTGGTCTATAAAAAACTGACAAATTAAGAGATAGAGGGCTGGAGATAATTTTTAATTTTAATAAACGCCTCGGGGTCTGTTATTTCTGATTTGAGGTGTTTTTATTTTTTAAAAATGTGTTAGAATGAGAAAGTTCTGTTATTAATAATTATTGATCACTATGACCGATTTAATGGAAAAAATAGTTTCTTTGGCTAAACGCCGAGGTTTTATTTTTCAGTCGTCCGAAATTTATGGAGGATTAAATTCCTGTTATGATTATGGGCCATTGGGAGTAGAATTGAAAAATAATATCAAAAGGGCCTGGTGGAAGAAGATGGTTCAAGAACGAGAAGACGTTTTCGGCCTGGATTCTTCAATTTTGATGAATCCCAAAGTTTGGGAGGCCTCGGGACATATATCCGGTTTTGTCGATCCTTTAGTTGAGTGCAAATCTTGCCATAAAAGGTTTAAGCTCGACGACTTAAAAGATAAAAAAGAATGTCCGGAATGCCGCGGCCAATTGACTGAATCTAGGAAATTTAACCTTTTATTCAGGACTTTTATGGGGCCGGTGGAAGACGGGTCTTCAATCATTTATCTCCGACCGGAGACGGCTCAGGGGATTTTTGTCAATTTCAACAATATTCTGCAGGCCGGCCGAGCAAAAATTCCCTTTGGCGTCGCCCAAATTGGCAAGTCGTTTCGCAACGAAATCACTCCCGGCAATTCTGTTTTTCGGACAAGGGAATTCGAGCAAATGGAGTTGGAATTTTTCGCTAAACCGAAAGAAGCGGTTAAATGGTATCAGTATTGGCAAAAGGAACGCCGCGATTGGTATGAGAATTTGGGTATTAAAAAAGAAAATTTGCGGCTACGCGAGCATCGCTCGGACGAATTGGCTCATTATGCTCAGGCCTGTTCAGACGTTGAATATAATTTTCCTTTTGGCTGGTCGGAATTGGAAGGCATCGCCAATCGTCGTGATTTTGATTTGAAACAGCATGCCAAATATTCAGGCCAGGATTTATTTTGCGCGAATGAAGGAACGGGAGAAAAATTTATTCCTTATGTTATTGAACCATCGGCTGGTGTTGACCGATCTTTACTCGCCTTTTTAATCGACGCCTATAAAGAGGTTGAAGGAGGAAGAACCACCACTACCAAGTCGGTTAAAGAGCGGGAAACGGTTTTGTGTCTGCATAAGGATTTGGCGCCGGTTAAGGCGGCGGTTTTGCCGTTGTCTAAAAAGGAGCCGCTGGTCAAAATAGCCCGGGATATTTATCGGGAATTAAAAAAGCATTGGATTTGCCAGTATGATGAGATTGGTTCAATCGGCCGACGCTATCGTCGGCAGGATGAAATCGGCACTTTGTATTGTCTGACAGTCGATTTTGAAAGTTTGAATGATAAAAAAGCGACTGTTAGAGACCGTGATACTATGGAACAGGAAAGAGTGGACATAACGGAGTTAACCAGGTATTTGGAGGAAAAATTAAAATAGGGTTAAAAAAAATTTTTTAGCGGAGAAGGCGGAAGGTTATTCGAATATAATTTTTTATTTTTTATTTTTAGTTTAGTGAAATTCTCATGTATCATCAAACCAAATTTTCCAATGGGCTTAAACTGATTACTGTTCCGGTCGAAGACGCCAAAACGGCGGCAGTTTTAATTTTACTGCCGGTCGGCTCCCGATACGAATCCGCCAGTTTCAACGGCGTTTCTCATTTTATTGAACATATGATGTTCAAAGGAACGGTTAAAAGGCCCAACTCTTTGGCAATTAGTAGGGAATTAGACGGTATCGGCGCTCAATATAACGCTTTTACCGGTAAAGATCATACTGGTTATTGGGTCAAATCGGCGAAAGAGAATTTAAAAACAGGATTGGATGTTTTGGCTGATATGCTTTTAAATTCCGTTTTTGACAAAAAAGAATTCCAACGCGAGAAGGGGGTAATTTTAGAGGAAATTAAAATGTATCAAGAAAATCCCTTGCTTTATATCGATGAATTTTTCGAATTCCTCCTTTTTCAAAAACATGCGTTGGGGCAGTTAATCAGCGGTCACCTTGAAAATGTTCGAAAAATGAGCCATAAACGTTTAATCGAATATCAAAGGTTATTTTATCGACCTGAACGAGTGACGGTCGTAGTGGCCGGGGGAATAAAAAGAGAACAGACTGTCAATTTGGTTAAGAAATTTTTTCCTTGGAAATGCGTCCGAAAAAATAAAGAGGTTCAATATGCTCCTTTTAAAAAAAGAGATTGTCAAGTCGGCCTCGGAGTCAAAATTTTTTACAAAAAAGATTTAGAACAGACCCAGATTGCCCTTGGCGGATTTGCTTATCCTTATAACCATTCTAAACTTGAAGCGGCGGAACTTTTATTGGTGATTTTGGGCGGAAATATGAGTTCTCGTCTTTTTATAGAAGTGAGAGAAAAAAGGGGTTTGGCTTATGACGTCGGAGCTTATTTAAACAAATATCAGGATGTTGGCAATTATGTTATTCGGGCCGGGGTTGATAAAAATAAAGTCGGCGAGACCATCGAAGTCATTTTAAGCGAGTTGGAAAAAATTAAAAAAAACGGCGTAACTAAAGAAGAGATTTTGCGGGCTAAAGATTATCTCGAAGGAAGAATGAAAATTTCCTTCGAGGATTCATCGGCCTTGGCCAGTTGGTATGGCAATCAGTCTCTTTTCGCCGATTCAATTATTTCGCCGGCTCAAAAATTAAAAAAAATAAGAAAAGTGACTCAGGGGCAGATTCAAGAAGCGGCCCTCGATCTATTCCGTTCAAAAAAATATAAAATGGCTTTAATCGGGCCCTTTAAAGAGATAAAACCGCTGTTGCGGATTTTAGAAAAAAGAGTATAATTGGAAATATTAAAAATTGAAAATAAAATGTTGATTTTTTAAATTCCAAATTTCAAATTTGAAACAGTTTAGATAAGTTTAAAAATTATTTTTCGCCAAAGAATCAGACAAATCAACGTTTGTAATTTATTTTAAGATTTTTAGTTTTTTATTTTAACATTAGTGCTTATGCTCGAAGAAAAGACGACAATTATTAAAATAGATATTTGGTCTGTTGCCAAAATAGTTTTAGCTGTTTTGGTTTTATGGTTTTTGTATCTGATTCGCGACGTTATTTTGATATTTTTTATCGCTAGTCTTTTAGCCGCGATTATTACTCCGGCGGTTAATTTTTTCGAACGGAAAAGAATACCTCGTTGGCTCGGGGCGGCATTTGTCTATATTATTGTCTTATTAATCTTGTCTTTGATTGGTTTTGCGGTTATTCCAACGGTTATAGACCAGGGTAAGGTGCTTATTACCCAATTGCCGGAAATATCAAAGTCTTTTTTGGGAAGATTTTCAGCTCAAAACCCGGAGGGAATCGCATCTTTTTTGAATAACTGGATAAGCAAATCAAACTTCAATGGTAAATCGATTTTCCTGACATTGGGAACGGTCGCCGGTCAGATATTTTCTTTTTTTATAGTTTTTGTTGTCGCTTTCTATTTATCTATTCAAAAGAAAAAAGTTCGTCTTTTTGCCAATTCCATTATTCCGTTAAAATATCATGATTTTTTAGAACATTTTGTCATTGCGATTCAAAAAGAAGTCGGCGCCTGGGGTCGGGGTTTATGTTTTCTCTGCTTGTTTATCGGGGTTTTAACTTATGTTGGTTTGGCTATTTTAGGAGTGAAATATGCTTTAGTTTTAGCGGTTATCGCCGGTTTTACCGAAGCCGTTCCTTATATCGGGCCGTGGATTGCCGGCATAATCGCGACGATTGTCGCTTTGCCTCAATCTCCGACTTTAGCTTTGTTGGTAATTGCGCTTTTTCTTGTTATTCAGCAGTTTGAAAATACGATAATTTTCCCTTATGTGATGAAGCGGGCAGTCGGGCTTGATCCGTTGATTATTATTTTTGTTTTGTTAATCGGAGGCAAAATAGCCGGTCCCGTTGGCATGATTCTGGCGGTTCCCGTGGCTACGGTCGTCACGATTATCATTAAGTATTATTTGAAAAATAAACAAGAAATAAAAGAAAGCCCAACCCCTTCTTAAAATAAAAATAGTATTTTAAAAAGCGTTTATGTTTGCTAAGAAAATAGGCATAGATTTAGGAACAACCAGTATTTTGGTTTATTTGCCCAACAAGGGAATAGTCACCAATGAGCCGTCAGTGGTGGCTATTTCCACTGTGGATAAAAGCGTTTTGGCGGTTGGAGATGAAGCCAAAGAAATGATTGGCCGGACGCCCGATACAATTATCGCCAAAAGGCCATTGAAAGACGGAGTTATTGCTGATTATAAATCTACCGAAGCAATGCTGAGGTATTTTATTGGCAAGGTTATCGGCCGCTTTAATTTTTTCAGACCCGAAGTGATGGTGGCTGTTCCTGGCGGCATTACTTCTACGGAGAAGAGAGCTGTTGTTGATGCGACCATCAGAGCCGGCGCCCGGGCGGCTTATATTATTAAAGAGCCGATTGCCGCCGCTATTGGGTCGGGCATTCCTATTGGCTCGGCCTCAGGACATATGATTATCGATATCGGTGGGGGAACTACTGAGGCGGCGGTTATTTCTTTGGGCGGGATTGTCACTTGCACTTCAGTCAGAGTTGCCGGCAACAAATTCGACTCGGCGATTGCTACTTTTATTCGTAAAAAATACAATTTGGCCGTTGGCGAAAGGACGGCCGAAGAAATTAAAATTAATATTGGCTCGGCCTTGCCTTTAGAAAAAAAATTAAAAATGGATATAAAAGGACGGGATATGATTCTTGGACTGCCGCGGATTATTACGATTAATTCAGATGATATTACTGAGGCGATTCAAAATGAATTAAGCGCTATTGTCAGCGCGGTTAAGTCGGTGCTTTACGAAACTCCACCGGAACTTTCGGCCGACGTGATAGAAAAAGGCATGGTATTGTCAGGGGGCAGTTCTCTTTTGCGAAATCTTGATAAACTTTTAACCCAAGCGATTGGCGTTCCTTCTTATGTCGCCGATGAGCCCCAACTTTCCGTGGCAAAAGGGACGGGGATGGCTTTGGATAATTTGGAGTCCTATAAGAGAAGTATCTCGGCTATGCGTTAGGGTTATGGTAAAACAAAAATAGTTCATTATACGGTGAAAAATAAAATATAAAAAATTAAAAGGATAGTGTAAAATTCGGATTAGAATAAAGTTAAAACGTTTTAACTTAAAGTATAAATGATTATAGGTATTGACGTCTCTCGGATTAATAAAAAACAAAAAACTGGCGTGGAATGGTATTTATTTCGCCTGATTCAGGAAATGAAAAAAATTCCTTTTAATCGGGATACGGAGTTTGTTTTATATTCGCCGATTGATTTCAAGGGTGACTTGGCGAATTTGCCCGGAAATTGGCGGTTAAAAAGGTTGTCTTGGCCATTGAAGTATGCTTGGACGCAAATCAGGTTATGTTTAGAGATTTTTATCAATCGGCCGAATATTTTATTTATTCCGGCGCATATTTTGCCATTTTTTTGCCCTGTTAAGTCAGTATTAGTTATTCATGATTTGGGTTTTGAAAGATTTCCCGAATATTATTCTTTCTGGCAAAGAATTTATTACTCTTGGACTCACCGATATTCATTTAAAAAAGCGGCAAAAATCATTGTTCCTTCGGAATTTACTAAAAAAGAAATAATTGAATTGTATCGGGTGACTGAAGATAAAATAGAAGTCATCCCCGAGGGCTACGACCGCGAAACTTTTTATTTGGTGGATGATAAAGCAAAAATTGCTTCAATCCGGGTTAAATACGGGATAAAAGGATCCTATTTTCTTTATGTTGGCCGTTTGGAAAAGAAAAAGAACGTAAAAGGACTCATTGACGCATATAAAGAGTTTTGTGCGGCAAATATTGGCCTTAAGAATATTCCCCGGTTGGTTTTGGCGGGTAAAAAAAGTTTTGGCGGTCGGGAAATTGAAACTGCGATCAGCGGCTTTGAGTCGAATATCCTTTATCTCGGTTATGTTCACGATAAGGATTTAGTTTATTTATATAACGGCGCCGAGGCGTTTATTTTTCCCTCTTTTTATGAAGGATTTGGCTTACCATTAATTGAAGCGATGGCTTGCGGCTGCCCGGTTTTAACTAGTAATGGCGCTTCTCTTCCGGAGGTCGGCGGAAATGCCGTCGTATATTTTTCTCCAAATAATATAAAAGATATGGCAAGGGTAATGGAGGAGTTTTTAAAGAATGAGGAGTTAAAAAAAGAAATGGTAAAAATGGGTTTAAATCGAGTGGCGGAAAATTTTTCCTGGCGGCAATGCGCTGAAAAAATAATCGAGGTTTTAGCCAATCTTTAAAAAATTCTATTATTTTTCATTTTGGTTATAATCAAAATTTAGCCGGTTACTAATCGGGTATGAAGATAATCGGGCATCAAAAGATAATTCAATTCTTGCAGAGAAGTATAAACAATAATAAACTAGCGCAGGCTTATTTATTTTATGGTCCTCGACATATCGGCAAGACCATGGTCGCGGAATATTTTACTGCCCGGTTGCTTTGTTTCCAAAAAAGGGCATGCGGGAAGTGTTTGAGTTGTCAGCAATTTAAAAAAAAAATCCATCCTGACGTATATCGAGTTTCTGGTTCTCCAATCGGCATTGATTCGGTTCGTCGGATTATAAACGCCTTGAGCCTTAAGCCCCTTTTTGCTCCTTATAAGGTGGTTATTGTGGAACAGGCCGATAATTTGACGATTCCGGCGGTAAATGCGTTTTTAAAACTTCTTGAAGAACCGCCGGCAAAAGCAGTCATTATTTTGATTGCTAAGAATTTTTATAAACTTCCGGCGACTTTATATTCGCGGTGTCAAATTTTAAGATTCAGCTTGCCGCCCAAGAAAGAAATAATAGATTTTTTAATAAAAGAATTCTCTTTAAACGGAGAAGAAGCCATAAATGTGGTTGATTTGGCCTTAAACAGGCCGGGTGTCGCTCTTGATTTTGCCAAGAATCCCGAGATTCTTCTTGAATATAAAAAAACGATGACTAAGTTTGCGGTCTTAATGCTGGCTAAAAATTTCGAGCAAAGAATTAATTTGTTGAATGCGCTTCAAGATCTGGATTCCGACGATTTAACCAATTTAATGATTATAGTCAGAGATTTAATTTTAATAAATCTAAATTGCTCGGCAGGCATGAGTTTTTTAAAAAACGGGTTGAACGGAGGGTTGGATAGCGCAAAATTGGAAGAATTAAAAAATCTTTATTCGTTTAATAATTTGAAGCATTTTTGCTATCAAGTTCTAAAAGCGCAATTTTGGTTTAATTCGTCTAATCTCAATAAGAAGTTAGCGATGGAAAATTTGTTAGTGGCGCTGGAAAATTGAGAATATTGAGCAATACCCGAAATTTTGGGATTAGAATTTTAAACAAAATAAAATTATGGATATAATACAATTTCATCAATCGAAATTTGAAAAAATTATAGAATTCTTAAAAAAGGATATTCAGAGTATCCGAACCAACAGGGCAAACCCCGATTTAGTTGCCCATGTCTCGGTAGATGCTTATGGGACAAAAACACCCCTTGAACAACTTGCCGCTTTAAGTGTTCCCGAGCCGAGAACGATAGTTATTCAGCCCTGGGATAAAAATCTTGTTAAAGTTATTGAAAAGGCATTGACGGCGGTGGATTTAGGGACTATGCCTAGCGTCAGCGAGGGAATTATTCGGTTAAATTTGCCTGCACTTAACGAGGAGACGAGGAGAAATTTAGTTAAATTTTTACAGACGAAATTAGAACAAGGCAGAAAGTCATTGCGGCTCGTCCGTGATAATATTCGCGATGAAATCGTTAAAGCCGAAAGAGCTAAAGAAATCACCGAAGATGAAAAATACCGTTTATTTGAGGAATTGGATAAGCTGACGGGACAAAAGCAGGATGAAATTAAATTGATGGGAGAGAAAAAAGAAAAGGAAATAATGGGGTTAATGTAAAATGAGAACAAAAAACGGATTAAGATGCTAGTTTTTTAGTTTTCTATTTTCAGATTATATTTTTATTTTTAGATTCAAAATCATGTTATGCCCGTTGTTTTAGCTATTATCGGTCTAAGCGTTTTGGTTTTTTTCCATGAATTAGGACATTTTTTATTTGCTAAAATGATCGGCGTTAAGGTAGAGGAATTTGGGTTTGGTTATCCTCCTCGAATCTGCGGATTTATTCGAGAAAAAAGCGCTAAGCAATCTTTTATCGGTCATCTAGCGAATTTTTTTTCTTTTTTAAAAGGAAAAAAAATATTTGGCAGGATAAGGTTTTTTTGGGGCAAAAAGATTCCATTGCTCTTTAAAGAAAAAACTATTTATTCCTTAAACTGGATTCCTTTTGGCGGTTTTAATAAACTTAAAGGAGAGTTGGACGGAGAAATAAGTAAGGATAGTTTTTTCGCTCAAACTTGGTGGAAAAAGGCTTTAGTCGCTGTTGGCGGAGCGGCGATGAATGTGTTTTTGGCTATTTTGCTCCTTATTTTTCTGTATGCCAGCGGCATTCCTCAGGATAGCGAGTTTATTGAAAAAAATGGACGAATTGTCAGGTCGGTCGGCATTCAAATCGGATTTATTTCTTCGGGTTCGCCGGCAGAAGAGCAAGGATTGAAAGTGGGGGATGTTATTGTCGGGGTTGATGACCGCGTTTTTGATCAAGTGCCGGATATCCAAAATTATATTAAAACAAAAGTGGGGCAATCGGTAAAAATGGAGATTAGTCGCGGAAAACAAGGTATTGTTTTTCAGGTGCCAGTTTTGCCGTATAATCAGATTTTTTCCGCTGCTGACGTTGAACTCGCCGAAGGGATGCCAGTACAGGAAAATGATGAAAATTTTACCATTGAAGAAGATAATTACGGAGTTATCGGCGTGGCCTTATCAAAGATGGTTATAGTTGTTTATCCTTGGTTTCGGGCCGTGATTATGGGCATTAGAGATGCTTTTGGGTTATTTGGCCGTTTGTTCGCGGGAATTTGGTTAATTTTAAAGGCGCTTTTTGTCAAAAAACAAGTTCTGGGCAAGCTTTTCGGACCAGTTGGCATTACCGTGGTTACGACCCAAATGGCTCGTCTAGGCGGCGCTTATTTCTTGCAATTTATCGCCTTTCTTTCAGTGGCTATCGGCGCCTTTCAAATAATACCTTTTCCCGGTTTAGACGGTTCAAGAGTTTTATTTGCCGCTATTCAGGGAGTTAAAGGCAAACCGATCAGTCAACGGACCGAGAGTATCGTAGTTAATATTGGCTTCAGCTTGCTTTTAATACTTTTGTTTTTTATCACCTTCAAAGAAATTTTCGATTTGTTTTAAAATTAATTTATTCACGTGCCAATAGATTATATGGATGAAATTAAAAGTTTTCAAAAAAAAGGACTAACCCAAAAATCGAAAGATCTTGCCCAATGGTATAACGACCTGGTTTTAAGGGCTGATTTAGCCGACTATTCCGAAGTCAAAGGAAGTATGATTATTAAGCCCGAAGGTTATGCTATTTGGGAGAAAATTCAAAAGGTTCTTGACCAGTGTTTTAAGGAAGATGGCGTGAAAAATTGCTATTTTCCCTTGCTTATTCCTTATCGTCTCTTAAAAAAAGAGAAAGAACATCTTGAAGGTTTTTCTCCCGAATTGGCTGTGGTTACTCACGCTGGAGGAGAAAAATTGCCGGAACCCTGTGTTCTTAGGCCAACTTCGGAAACGATTATGTATAAAACCTTTTCCGAGTGGATTAAAAGCTATCGCGATCTGCCTTTAAAAATAAATCAATGGTGTAATGTTATTCGCTGGGAAAAAAGGACTTATCCCTTTTTAAGAACAACCGAGTTTTTATGGCAAGAAGGACATACGGTTCATCAAACGGAAAACGAGGCGGTTGAAATGGCTTTAAGAGCGATGAATTGGTATTGCGGATTTTATCGGGATTGTCTTGCTATTTCTCCTTATGTCGGCATTAAGAGTGAACAGGAAAAATTCGCCGGCGCCAAAACCACTTATTCTATTGAATTGGTGATTCCCAACGGTAAATCTCTGCAGGGAGCGACTTCTCATAATTTAAGCGATAATTTTTCCAATGTTTTTAATATTACTTATTTAGACAAGCAGGGTGAAAAGAAATATCCTTATCAAACATCCTGGGGACTTTCGACTCGGGCTATTGGCGGTTTAATTTTAGTTCATGGCGACGATTCGGGTTTGGTTTTGCCGCCAAAAGTTGCCGATCCCCAGGTTGTTATTATTGTCATCCCCAGTTATGACAAGAGTCAATCGGAAAGGGTGAATAAATATGCCCTTGAAATCCGAAAAAAAATATTTAAAAGTGGTTTCAAGGTTGAAATTGACACTGATGAAAAATATTCGCTTGGTTATAAGATTAACAAGTGGGAATTAAAGGGCGTGCCCTTGAGGCTGGAAATCGGGCAAGAAGAAGTGAAGAAAAAGAGCGTAAAATTCGCTCGTCGAGACAATTTTGAGAAAGGTTTTATAAAATTTGGCGAATTGACAAAGGAAATTGGGGATCTTCTGAATTTAATCCAAAATAATCTTCTTGCTAGATCGGAAAAAATTAAGAATGATTTGACAAAAGAAGCCGGCAGCTACCAAGAGTTTAAAGAGATTGTTAACCGGGGAAAATTTTTTGTTCGGGCGTTTTGGTGCGAGAAAAAAAAGTGCGAAGATATGATTAAACGAGAAGCGAAAATGACAACTAGGGTTTTGGAATTAGAGAAAATGAATGACTCCGAAGTTGGGACTTGCGTTTATTGTGGCCAGCCGGCTAAACATATGTGGCTTTTTGCTCAGAGTTATTAAAAGAAAGGAGGGAAAAAATAAAAAAATAAAATACCCAAAACACAAATGTAAAAATGTAAAAATTTTATGAAGCGCAAAGACAACGCAAAAATTGTGATTTCTCAAAAAATATTTTGTAATTTTTTACTTGTGTTTTTTATTTTTAATTTTTTATATTAGAAAAACACCTATGTTGAAAAATTTTTTTGGTTTATTTTCTAAAAATATCGGCCTCGACTTAGGGACAACCAATATGAAAGTTTATCTTAGAGGAAGGGGTATAGTGATTGACGAATCGACGGTTGTCGCGGTTAATACCAGGAATGACCAGATTATTGCCATTGGGAGCGAAGCTTTAAAAATGATGGGTAAAGTTCCGGGACATATTTTAGTTGTTCAACCATTGGACCATGGCGTTATTTCGGATTTTGAGGTGGCGGAGAAAATGCTTAAATCTATTTTTGAAAAGGTTCATCGCGATACGTTCACTTTATTGCCTCGGCCGAGAATAGTGGCGGCCGTGCCTTTGGATGTGACCGAAGTTGAACAAAAGTCGTTGGAAGATGTGATTCTTCAGGCTGGTGCCCGAGAGGTTTTTTTAGTTGAAAGGCCGATGGCCGCGGCTATCGGCGCTAAGTTGCCGATTCAGGAATCGACCGGGAATATGATTGTTGAATTGGGCGGTGGCCTTTCGGAAGTGGCAGTCATTTCTTTAAATGGGATTGTTTGCTGGAAATCGTTAAAAATTGGAGGTGGATCGCTAAATAAGAATATTATCAATTATGTTAGAGAGAAATTTAGCGTTTTTTTAGGAGATCAAACCGCCGAAGAGATAAAGATAAAAATTGGTTCGGCTATTCCTGATAAACCCCAGGAAATGAAAGTTAAAGGAAGGGATTTGGTTAGCGGTTTGCCTAGGGAGATAGTGGTGAATGATTCTCAAATTAGAGAGGCGATTGCTTCGCCTTTAAGAATTATTATCGAGGCCATTCATGACACCATTGAGTCCACTCCGCCCGAGTTGGTATCCGACATTTACGAGCGGGGGTTGGTTATTTCCGGGGGCGGAGCTTTAATTCGTGGTTTTGATAAGTTAATTCAGAAAAAAGTTAATATTCCAGTTTATATAACTGACGACCCCTCAACTTCGGTGGTCCGCGGCGCCGGTTTGATTCTTGAAGATTTTGAAAATTTAAAACAAGTGTTTATTCCTTCGGCTCGGGATTAAATATCGGCCACTTTGGAACTCAATAAAAAATCCACGGCTGCCAATTGACAGTCCTGGATAAAAATTCGTTTTAAGATGTGGTAGAGTTAGAAATGGCGTTAGCGGTCGAATCTTCCAATTTTAAAGAAATGACCTTAGAAATTCCATCTCGTCCCATACTTACTCCATAAAGAATGTCGGCTGATTCCAATGTTTGTTGGTTATGGGTAATAATGATGAATTGAGTGTGTTTTTTTAATTCTTCTAAAATTTTAGCGAATCTAAAGGAGTTTTCTTGGTCTAGGGCGGCATCAACTTCGTCTAAAACGACAAAAGGAGGCTTATTGATAGAAATAATTGCGCAAATTAAAGATAGGGCGGTTAAGGCCTTTTCTCCGCCGGAAAGCATTTCAATGCTTTTTATTTTTTTCCCCGGCGGAGTGGCGAAAATGTCGATGCCGGGGATCCCACCGGGGGTTTCCTCAATTGTTGCTTTCGTCTCCGGATTTTCCGTTTGATTTTCTTTTTCTTCGCCTTGGGTCGGCAATTCAGAAATAGGTTGGGGTTCTTGAAAGATTATTTTTGCCTTCCCTCCGTTAAAAATAATTTTAAAATAGCGGTCGAATTCCTCGTTAATTTGGGATAAGTTTTTCTTGAATTGGTTTTTAATTTTTAAGTTTAATTCATCGATAATTCTGTTGAGCGACTTTAAACTCTCCTTAAGATCGGAACTTTGCGAACTTAGGAATTCATATCTTTTTTTTACCTCGGGATATTCTTTTTCTATTTCAGGATCTATCCCGCCGATAAATTCCAATTGATGTCTTAATTTCTGAATTTCTTCAAGGCTGATTATTTCTTGTTTTTCCATTATTTGTTCGTCTGTTGGCTGTGATAGCCATAGGTCCAAATTTTCCGCTGTTTGGTTTTGTGTTTGGTTTTTGATTTCTTGCTCTAAATCCTCTTTTTTGGTTTCTAATTTGGCGCTTTCGATTTGTATTCTATTGATTGATTCATTGACTCGATTGAGTTGTGACTGTTTTTCTTGAATTTTATTCTGTTGCTCAAAAAGTTCTTTTCTTTTTTCTTTTTCTTTTTGTCCAAATTGAGATATTTTTTCGTTTATTTGCTCCATTTTTTGGTCTAAATCCCCAATTTTTATTTCCAAATCATCGGTTTGTTTTTTTATTTCTCTGATTTTGCCTTCGCGGCGAGTTGAGAGGTTGTCATTTTTTATTTCCGTCGGTGACTGAAAACAACCAAGAATTTGGTTTATTTTAGAAAAAATATCTTCAGCCAGTGTTTTAAGGTTGTCGATTTCATCGAGTCGAGAAAACTTCTTTATTTGGTCAATAAATTTTTGTTGTTTTGCTGAAAGGTCTTTTAGATCGGCAAATATTTTTTTTGTATCAACCATTATCTCAGGTTTGGGCCTATCTTCTTTATTTCTTTCCTCTTCAAGGATTAATTGCATTTTGGCGGTTGACTGTTGAGATAAATATTCGTTTCTGGTTTTCATGAATTTTTGATATTCTTGTTGCATTTTTTGATACGATTCATCCACTTCTTCATAAACCAGTTTTTTTGACTCCTTAATACATACGGCTAATTCTTTCTCTAGCTCTTTTTGTTTTTCTATCTCGACTTGAAGGTCCCTTTTTAATGATAATGTTCTTTTTTTTAGGTCTTGCCAAATATCCCCGTAATATTTTTTTTGCAGTTTTTGTAATTCGGCTTCTATTTGTTTCCGCCGAGCCAATTTATTTATTTGTCGGCTAAGCGAGTGAAGATGGGGGATGATTTCGTTCAAGGCGATTCCGGCCTGCTTTAAATTCTCCCGACTTTTTTCTAATTTTCTCAAAGCAATATCTTTTTTTATTTGATATTGTTTTATACCTGTTGCTTCGTCAAAGAATTTTTTTCTTTCAAGGGGGGAGGAAATAAGGATTTGATCGATTGTCCCTTGTCCGATAATACTATAACTCCTTTGTCCGAAATTGGTTTTGGCTAGTAAAATAAGAATATCTTGCAGTCGAACCCGTCCCTTATTTATAAAATATTCATTTTCGCCATTGCGATAAAGTCGCCGGGTGATAGTGAATTCTTTATAGTCGATCGGGCAGATTCCGTCTTCGTTATTGAAAGATAAAACGACTTCGGCTAAATTAAGACGCATTTTTTCTTTTGAACCAGAGAAAATGATGTCGGACGCTTTTTTACCTCTGAGATTTTTAATGCTTTGTTCTCCCAGTGCCCAACGAATTGATTCGGCGCAATTTGATTTCCCGCTGCCATTCGGTCCGACAATGACCGTGACGTTGAATTTTTTTTCTTTATTAGTTTTATCTTTTTCTTCTTTTTGAATATTAGGCGTCGCCGGTTTGGGAAATTCTAAAATTGTCTTTTGGGCGAAAGATTTAAAACCGGTTAATTCTAGATATTGAAGATACATAATAGGGATTAAAAGTTTAAATATCGAATCTTCTTATTTTTATTCTAGCAGATTTTTTAAATTAAAAAAGAGCCGTTTAGCGCCGGCTCTTTATGACCACTTCTTTTTGATATTTTCCTCTACTTTTACCATATCGTCGCTTATTCCTTTAAAAAGTTTTTCCCATGTCTTTAAAAGGTAAATTTTCTTTTTACGGGAATTGCGTTTTAAGAAGATTTCCCTCCCAAATTTTTGGCAAATGACGATAATTTCGTCGGGCTCCAAGCTGAAGCCCCAAAACAATTTTTTGTAATAAGACAACTGGCTCAACTGAGGATTTCGCTCGATTTTTTTCGCTATTTTTTCATCTGACAAATAAGTGAAGCCGAGAGATTTCCAATTTTTTTTATATTTTTTGATGAGATGCGGTGGTCGATGTTCCAAAAATCTTTGCCGACCAAAGGTTTTTATAATGAGAGCAATACAATTGGGCGACAGCTGAACGGCGGCAAAAAGTTCGTTCCAAAGATGATGTTCGTATCTCGTAAGAAATTTGATGTTGTTTCTTGAATTGTCTCCTCCTCGACTTCTGGGAATTTTATGATGTCTGCTTAAAGATCGGTGGGGAATTTTGCGTTTTTTATCGTTTCTCGATTTCATTAACCCTCTCCTGTTTTTCGATTTGCGATTTTAAAGATCAAAGATTAGATATTTTTAAGTTTAGAAGTTTAAATTGATTTGTCAATAGTTTTCGGATTGTTTTTTTAGGGCATTTTCCGCCGCATTTAATTCAGCTTCTTGTTTGCTTTTTCCCGAACCGGTTGCAACGAGTTTTTTTTGTAAATAAACGCCGACGGTGAATTTTTTATTATGATCCGGCCCTGATTCGGCAACCACTTCGTAGTTTGGCGTGATTTTGAATTTACCTTGGGTAATTTCTTGGAAATGACTTTTAGGGTCTTTATATAAATGAAGTTTTATAATGTTGTCTAATTTTGGAAATAAATGCCGTGAAATGAATTTTTCCGCGGCGGAAAGTCCCCGGTCAAAATAAATAGCTCCGATTATCGCTTCAAAAGTATTAGCCAAGATGACTCCCCTGGCCTTTTCTCCCGATTTTGATTCGCCCTTGCTTAGATAAAGGTAGTCGTTGATTTTTAATTCAGAGGCCATTTCGGCCAGCGATTTTGTGTTGACTAAACTGGAGCGCAGAGAAGTGAGTTCCCCTTCGGGCTTATTGAAATTTTTATATAAGAATTTAGTGACAATCAGTTCTAAAACCGCATCGCCCAAAAATTCAAGCCTTTCATTATGAGACAAAGGAAAGCCCGGATGTTCATTAAGGTAAGAACGGTGGATTAAGGCCTGTTCGAGTATCCTTATATTTTTGAATTTTATGTCTAGGATTTTTTCTAATTTATAAAGATTTTTTTCCATAATGACCTTGTTGGTTTTTGGGTTGTTCGACGCGGCGTTTTTTTATATCTTCGTAAGCGGCCCCTAAAACTCCATTGACGAATTTTGACGACGTGTCTCCGCCAAAAGATTTCGCTATTTCTATTGCTTCGTTAATGGCCACTTTGGGAGGAGTTTCATTATAAGCCGTCAATTCAAAAATGCCGATTCTGAGAATATTTCTGTCTATTAGGGTAATTTTGTCTATTGGCCACTGTGGAGCATATTTATTTATACAAGCGTCTATTGCGGTTAGATTTTTTAAAACGCCCTCCACTAATGTTTTTGAAAAAATTTTTCCTTCAGGGTCTTCAAGAATAAATTCTTTAAGATAACGTTGGCATATTTTTTCAATCTCAATAGGAGATTTCAATAATGATTTATTGAAATCCCATTCGGTGAGAATTTGGAGAGCGACGGTTCTCGCCAGATGCCTTTGGGCCATAAGATTAAATTTAGTTTCGCTTATTTTTTTGTTTTTTCCGCTTTTGGTTTTTTTTCTTTTGTTTTGGTTTTTGTTTTGATATCCATCACTTTTTTATTATTATAAACGCCGCAAAAGGAGCAAAGGTGATGGGGCAAAACGGGTTTCTGGCATTTTGAACAAGGCAATAGGTTTATTTTTTTAAGACGATAGCGGTATTGTTTTACCCGGCTTCGCGATTTTGATCTTTTTTGAGTTGGTAAAGCCATAAATATTTTTTAAATTAAAATTAGAAATTGAACATATATTATATAGAGAAAAAATGGCGATAGGTTTTTCTCTTGGTAAATTTTAGCATTTTTATCCAATTATAGCAAGGAAGGGCGAGTTTTTATTGAGGTTCTTTTAGTATTTGTGTTTTAATGGATAAAAATAGTTTCCACAGATTGTCCACAAGTTATAAACTTATTGCGGTTTTAAAATATTATAACATTATATATAATGTGAGCGTAATTATTCGTATTTTAATTAGATAATGGGTGAAACGTTTATGGATGAAAAAAAACAACTTTGGAATATAGTTTTATCCGAACTAGAGTTAAGCGTTTCCAAGGCCAATTTTAAAACTTGGTTTTCGAATACCTGTATTTTGGAAATACAAGAAGAAGGACAAATGATTGTGGTGGGGGTGCCGACTAATTTTGCCAAAGATTGGTTGGAAAAAAAATATCATCACTTTATTCTTGAAACCCTTCAAAAAGCGACGGATCATAGGGTTAAAAAAGTGGTTTATAAAGTGAACTCGGTTAGATTGGAAACGCCTTCGGCGCCGGTGTCGATTGGTTTAAGCAGGTCTTCGTCGAGTTTGAATAATCAGAAGATTGAAGAAAAAAATGGAGTCGGCGCTTATGGGCTTAATCCAAGATACACTTTTAAGAATTTTATCGTCGGCAAGGGTTCTGAGTTGGCTTATGCCGCTTGCTTGGCGGTAACCAAGCAAAAAATCGGCGGGAAATACAACCCGCTTTTCATTTATGGCGGCGTCGGCTTGGGAAAAACCCACCTTTTACAAGCCATTGGCCATGAATTTTTGGAAAAAGATCCGAAAATTAAAATACTTTATACCAACGCCGAGAAATTTACCAATGAATTTGTCCAGGCCATCAGAAAAAAAACCATGGATAAATTTAAAAATGTTTACCGGGGATTAGATGTTCTCTTAATCGATGACATCCAATTTATGGCGGGAAAAGAAGGTATACAAGAGGAATTTTTTCATACTTTTAACAGTTTGTATCAAGAGGAAAGGCAGGTGGTTATCACCTCGGATCGTCCGCCAAAAGAAATTCCCGCCCTGGAAGATCGCTTAACTTCGCGTCTTGAATGGGGCTTGATTGCTGATATTAGCCCGCCTGATTTGGAAACTCGTTTGGCGATTTTAAAAGCGAAATGTCAGGAACATAAATATAGTTTGAGCGACGAGATTCTCCAGTATTTGGCCGCTCATATTCAAAGTAATGTCCGCGAATTGGAAGGCGCTTTGAATAAATTGGTGGCTTACCGCGAATTTCATCAAACGGATTTGGATTTGACGGTGGCTAAAAATATTTTAGACACCCTGGGATCTCAAAAGAAAAGAAATTTTGTCCAGCCGAAACAGCTTATTGAGGTCGTGGCTAATTTTTACGGCATTAAGGTGGGAGAAATGGCGGGCAGTTCGCGAAAAAGGGAGTTGGTTACTCCGAGACAAGTGACGATGTATTTGATGAGAGAAGAAATCGGAGCTTCTTTCCCGATGATTGGGAAAGAGCTGGGAAATCGCGACCATACCACGGCAATGTACGCTTTTGAAAAAGTAAAACAGGAAATTGAAAAAGGCGGCCGAATTAAACAGGAAATAGATTTAATTAAACAAAGATTGTATAATCAATAAACCGCGCTTTGCGCGGAAGCCCCAAGTTCCAAATCCGAAATTCCAAATAGTATCTAAATTCTGATATCCAAAACAATTTGTTTAGAATTTTGAACATTTAAATTTTGTAATTATTTGTAATTTGTTATTTGAGATTTAGAATTTTTAAAATTAGAAGTTAACTAGGTTAATTAAAAAAAATTTTTCCATGTTCTAATGTTAAAATGATTTTATGTATATTTTAAAAGTCTCGGGCAAAAAAGTGAAGTTTGATTCAAATAAGGTTTATCGCACTTGTCGCCGGGCCGGCGCCGATAAAAATTTGGCTCGAAAAGTCGCCTCAGCGGTGGAAAAGCGGATTTATGAAGGAATGAATACCCGGGAGATTTTGAAATTGATTTTATCTTTGCTTGGCCAACATGATTTAGCCGTGGCCGACCGCTACAATTTAAAAGAAGCCATTCTTCAGCTGGGTCCGGGAGGATTCGTTTTTGAAAAATTTATAGTTCGCTTGCTCCAGTCCTATGGTTATCAGGCCTGGTGTCCGGAGATTATTCGCGGCGCTTGCGTCGATCACGAGGTGGATATTATTGCCCGATTGGCGGTTGATAAAAGAAAGACGGCGGGGAATAATTCTCGTCCGCTTTCCCCGAAAGAGTTATTATTTTCTCCGAGTGCTGACAAAACAGTTTCTTATATGATAGAATGCAAATATCACGAAGAAGCGGGGATGAGATGCGGTTTGAAAGAAACACTTTACACTTGGGCGAGATTTATAGACATTAAGGAAAGTTCTTATTGCCGTCGCGAAGAAAGAGTCGACTATCCTTGGTTGGTTTCTAATGTCAAACTTTCGCAATCGGCTATTAAGTATGCCGAATGCCGAAAAATGAGAATGTTGGGCTGGCATTATCCCTCAAAAGAGGGACTGGAAATTTTAATTGAGAAAAAAAAGGTTTATCCTATTACTATTTTAAGGGGTTTAAGCGCGGATTTGCGCGAGAAACTATTTTCCCAAAATGTAATCGTCTGTCAGGATCTTATAATAACCAATGAAAATATTTTAAGAAAAAAAACGGACATCGAAGCGAGAAAATTAAGTAATCTGATTAATGAAGCTCGCCTCGTGGTCTAAATTTTGTTTAAGGATTTTTTATGCTAAATATTGATGATTTATTAAAAATGGTCAAAAAAACACCGAATATCGCCTCGGAAGAAAGTCAGGAAAAATTGCAGATCAAATTATCGGATATCAAACTTAAAGAGTTGGAAGAACAAACAGCTTCTTTGGCTCAAAAAATGGGTTTGCCCTACATTAATTTGGCCGGTTTTCCTGTTTCTCCCGACGCTTTAAGATTAATTCCTTCGGAACAGGCAAAAAAATTCGGTTTGATTTGTTTTTATCGCGCCGAAACTGAAGCCAAGTTGGCTTCGGTTCGGGCAGTGGATGCGCCGCTTTTGGATTTTCAAAAACAATTAGAAAAGGATTATGAATTGAAAACGGAAGTTTATTTAATCTCCCAGCATAGTTTCGATTTGGTTTACGAACGTTATGCTGCTTTGCCTAAAATCAGTGAGGTTGGCGGCGACTTGAAAATTACGGTTGAAAAATTCGAATCTTTAAAAAACACCATTAAAACGTTCAGCGATTTAAACCGAGAAGCGCAAAAAGTTTCAACCAGCGATTTGGTCACGTTGATTATGGCGAGCGCGGTTCAATCCCGAGCTTCCGATATCCATATCGAAGCGGAAGAACAAAATGTCAAAGCCAGATTTAGAATTGACGGCGTGTTGGTCGAGGCGGCAAAAATTGAAAAGAAATATTGGCCTCAAGTAATTTCCCGAATTAAGTTGCTTTCCGGGCTTAAAATCAACGTGGTTAATCGGCCCCAAGACGGCCGGTTCACTATTGATTTGGTTAAAGAAAAAATAGACGTTAGGGTTTCTTGTCTGCCCACCGCTTATGGTGAAAGCGTGGTGATGAGGTTATTGCGTTCTTCGGCCGCGAGTTTGAATTTTGAAGATTTGGGTTTATCAGAAAAAGCCGGAGGTTTATTGGAAAAGCAAATGCAAAGGCCCAACGGCATGGTTATCACCACTGGTCCGACTGGTTCGGGCAAAACCACCACTTTGTACGCCATTTTAAACAAGTTAAATAAGCCGGACACGAAAATTATTACTTTGGAAGACCCGATAGAATATCATTTGCAAGGGATTAATCAAAGTCAAGTAGACGCGTCCAAAGATTACACTTTTGCCAAGGGTCTCCGCTCCATTCTTCGCCAAGACCCGGATGTGGTGATGGTCGGCGAAATTAGGGATTTAGAAACTGCGGAAATCGCCCTTCAGGCCGTTTTGACTGGCCATTTGGTTATTTCTACTCTGCACACTAATGATGCCGCCGGTTCTTTGCCGCGCCTTCTTTCTTTAGGCGTCAAACCTTATCTTTTGGCTCCGGCAATCAACGCGGTTATTGGCCAGCGTTTGCTTCGGCGGCTTTGCCAGAATTGCAAAAAGCCCGCGGTTTTGGAGGAAGAAATTTTAGAAAAAGTTAAAAAGATTATTTCTGAAATACCGGAAAAGTCAGGTTTAAAAATCGATTTTGACCCCGCTAATTTTTATCAGAATCAGGGGTGCGAGCAATGTCAGGGTTTGGGTTATCGCGGCCGCGCTGGAATTTATGAAGTATTCACTATGGACAGGGATATTGAAAAAGAGGTTTTGTCCGGAGAGTTGTCGGAATATAAAATGAGAGATTTGGCGAAGAATCAAGGAATGATTACTATGGTTCAAGATGGCTTGTTGAAGGCGGCCCAAGGCATTACTTCGGTTGAAGAAGTGTTTAGAGTGGTGGAATAATTTATTTTACCGTCAATTTGAATAAAAATAATATCGAATTTGATATTACTTTTTTTGTGGATAAAAGGGATTAACTTTTTTAAAAAAAATGTTATAATTTTTTTAATTGAGTTAGGTCAGGTCGTTGAAAATCAAATTAACCACGGAGGTTCAAATGAAGTTGAATGTAAAAAGGGCGAAGCAAATACTCGTCGTTGGTTTACCGGATGATCATATGAAATCCATTTTGAAAGTTCTTCCCATTTTCGGGATTAAGAATGTCGTTGGAAAGGAAGTATCGCGGATAACCGCAAAAATCAGAAATCAGGTCAAATACCTGGAAGCAGTCGTTTTTTATATGAATGAGTCGGCAGCGGCATGGAAAAGCTGGGGCGAACATACCCTATCCGACATAAAAACCAAAGCGATCCTGCTGCGGGATAAAATCGCGGAGAAGAAGGAGGCAAAAATAAAAGCCGCTGAATATCAGGCGACGTTGGCCCTGAAGAAAGTGGATAATAAAGAGATCGCCAAGAGCCAGAAGATTCTCGCTAAGTCTCGTGACAAACGGGACAAATGTGATGCCGAGGGAGATGCGGCCCAAATGATTTTGAATAATCTCGAATCTGAAGTCGCTGTCCTCGAAGAATTGAAAAGGCGGTTTTCTTAAATAGGGCTAATAGAGAGAATTAATCCATGCTTGGCCAAATATTCTTCTAACGGTCTATCAACAACTAAAAAGGGTTCGTCCTTGCGAGGATGGACCCTTTTGATTCCTATAAGGATTCTTGACAAAATCAGATTTTTGCTTTATAATATCAAAATATAATTGGAGTAAAATATAAAAATATGGCAAATAATTTTGAAAAACTCGACGATGTTGACAAAATTCCTAAAAGAGGGGAAATTGCCGCGACGCTTAAAGACGGTACGATTCATTATTTTAATGATTTTGAGGAAATTCAAGAATGGAATCAGGAAAACATGGGAACAGACCAGACGGTTATGGAATACCATAAAGAGCCGAGGGTCGTAGAATAAGGGCGGGTTTTAAGCAAAGACAATTTTAGTGTTAGTAAGTTTTTCTATGAGGTTCTTATCCAAATTTTGGGTAAGAACCTTTTGATTTTCCTTTTCGATTTTATATTCACCTTCCTGTTTAAAGGGGATTTTTTGCTCTGTTTTCCAATTTCTTATTTCCGCCACCAATATTTTTATTTGTTCGATTTTTTTTTCCGCCTTTAAATTGATGAATTTTTTGTCGCTTTTCGGCCAAGAGGTGATCATTAATAAACTGTTTTGATCAACGGTTTGCTGGTAAATTTGTTCGGTGGCAAAGGGTATAAAGGGATGTAGAAGTTTAAGTATCGTCGCAGAGATGTAATTCAATATTAGTTCTGTAGAACTTTCAAGTTTTGAATCAGAGGACTGAAATTTACTAATCTCTAAATACCAATCAGCCAATTCGTGCCAAGTAAATTCGTAAAGTTCTTGTCCGGCTTCGCCGAATTGGTAATTGGCGATTTTTTTCGTTATTGAATCAATCAAGCTGTTAACCCGGCTTAAAATCCATTTGTCGGCTAAGGTCATCGGTTTAATATTTTTGATTTTTGATTTTTGATTTTTGACTTCGCATTTCATTTCAATGAAACGCGCGATATTCCAAAGTTTATTGATGAAATTTCTGGCCGCCAAAATTGTTCTTTCGTCAAAGCGAATGGCCTGTTGGTCGCGGGAAATTTGGGAAATCAAACCGAAGCGAACTGCATCCGCTCCATATTTGTCAATCAGCTCCAAGGGATTGATTCCGGTGCCTAAAGATTTGCTCATTCTTTTGCCCTCAAAATTGAGAATTGTGCTGTGGATGTAAACCGTTTCAAAAGGTATTTTTTTTAAAAATTCCAAACTTGAAAAAACCATTCTTGCCACCCAGAGATAAAGGATGTCGCGGGCGGTGGATAAAAGGGAAGTCGGGAAAAATTTGTCTAAATCGCTGTTTTTAACCGGTTGGCAACGTTTTTTAATTTTTATTTTTGATTTTTTATTTTGAGCGCAGGCGATTGGCCAGCCTAAAGTGGCAAAAGGCCAGAGAGCGGAAGAAAACCAAGTATCCAAAACATCGGTGGACTGCTTCATGTCGCATTGCCCGCAAAACGGGCATTTCTCCGGACGAGTCACCGAGACAACATAATCGTTGTCAATATTTTTGATTTTTAATTTCTGATTTTTAATTTCGTTTGCCGTTTGGCAAAGCCAAACCGGCAAACGATGTCCCCACCAGAGTTGGCGGGAAATGCACCAATCCTCGATGTTTTCCAGCCATTCCAAATATGTCTTTTTATAACGTTCGGGAGTAATTTTAATTTTGTTGTTTTTTACCGCTTTAATTGCCGGCGAAACCAATTTTTCCATTTTTACAAACCACTGGGTGGAAATTTGCGGTTCAATAGCCGTGCCGCAGCGGTCGCAAAGCGAAATTTGGTGGGAATAGTCCTCGGTTTTCTCCAACAGCCTTTGATTGTCTAATTTTTCAATGATTTTTTTTCTGGCTTCGAGGGCAGTCAGTCCGGCGTATTCTTTCGTCTCTTCAGTCATTTTTGCTTCGGGTCCGATGACGTTAATAATGGGCAAATTGTTTTCCTTGCCAATTTGCCAATCGGTTTTATCATGGGCTGGCGTGATTTTTAGGGCACCAGTGCCGAAATCAACGTCGACTAAACGATGGGCGACAATGGGGATTTCGCGTTCGACTATGGGCAAAATGACCTTTTGTCCGATAAAATTTTTATATCTCTCGTCTTTGGGATTAACTGCTATGGCCGCGTCTCCGAGCATTGTTTCCGGCCGGGTGGTCGCCACTATGATAAATTTTGGGATTTGTTTGTGATTTGTGATTTGTGATTTGTGATTTATTTTCAAGGGGTATTTAATATACCAAAGATGCCCTTTCTCTTCTTGGTATTTTACTTCAATGTCGGAAATGGCCGTGCCGCAACGGGGACACCAGTTGACGATTCTCGGCCCGCGATAAAGATATCCTTTTTGATAATAATTAATAAAAGCTGTTAAAACCGCTTGTTCGTAATCTTTGTCTAAAGTAAAGCGGAGACGCGACCAGTCGCAAGAACAGCCGAGTTTTTTTAGTTGTTCTAAAATCAGATTGCCGTATTTTTCTTTCCATTGCCAGACCTTTTCTATGAATTTTTCTCGGCCTAATTGATGGCGGTTTGATCCTTGTTTGGCTAATTCTTTTTCCACTACGTTTTGGGTGGCAATGCCGGCGTGGTCAGTGCCCGGCAACCAAAGGGTTTTCCTGCCTGCCATGCGGTAATAGCGGATTAAGATATCTTGAATTGTATTATTCAAGGCGTGTCCCATATGCAGGGAGCCGGTAATGTTCGGCGGCGGAATGACAATGGAATAACGTTTTTTTCTTTTGCCTGGGAGATTATCCGGGTTAAAAAATCCGCTCTTTTCCCAGAGTTGGTAGATTTTTGCTTCGCAAATTTTTGGCTCGTATTGTTTATCCATATACTATTTTTTACTTTCCATATAACTGATTCCTATTTTTTCTTATATTTTTATAATTCTTTCATTTTTTTTCTTTCCAAATTTGATTTTAACAAAAATTGCGTTTTTTGGCAAAATGTCTTTTACTCGTTCCGCCCACTCAATAACAGTTATGGTATTTTTGTCTTTAAAATAATCCTCAACACCAATGTCAGTTAAACTCCGACTATTTTCTAATCTATATGCATCTATATGGACTAAATTTTTAATTTTACATTGTAATTTTGATTTTTGATTTTTAAATTTTAAATTAGTTTTGTATATCTTCATTAAAACGAAAGTCGGACTGGTAACCGCTTGTCTGACACCCAGTCCTTTTGCCAAACCCTTAATAAACACGGTTTTACCCGCGCCCAAATCGCCGGTCAAACCGATTATTTCTCCGCCTTGAAGTTTTTTCGCGATTTTTTTACCCAAATTAAAGGTTTGTTTTTCCGAGTAAGTAGTTGTTATCATAACGGACTTTTAATGTTTTTTAATAT
>Ga0209610_1000010_pt1 | contig 87522 bp, 80 predicted proteins | sample LakKivw275mmetaG_FD_184137 | JGI IMG/M metagenome (GOLD analysis project Ga0209610, IMG submission 184137) | Anoxic lake water microbial communities from Lake Kivu, Rwanda to study Microbial Dark Matter (Phase II) - Lake Kivu water 275m metaG... | ecosystem: Environmental > Aquatic > Freshwater...
GAGGAACTGCGCTCGATAGTGGCCAACGGACTTGCTTCAAGCATGACCCGGCAGGTGCTGGTGGAGCAGTGCCTCTTCGGCTGGAAAGAGCTGGAATACGAGGTCATGCGCGATGCAGCCGATAACTGCATCACAATATGCAACATGGAAAACATCGACCCTATGGGCATTCATACCGGAGACAGCATTGTGGTAGCCCCCAGCCAGACGTTGACCGATGTGGAATACCAGATGCTCAGGTCGGCCAGCCTCAAGATAATCCGCGCGCTGCGCATAGAAGGGGGCTGCAACATACAGTTCGCTTTGACACCCGGCCCGACCGTAGCCGCCAAATGGGCGCAGGACCAGCTTAATATCCAGAAGAGCAGCTACTACGTTATCGAGGTAAATCCCAGGGTCAGCCGCAGCTCGGCGCTGGCCAGCAAGGCCACCGGCTACCCCATCGCCAGGGTGGCGGCCAAGATAGCGGCCGGCAAGCGGCTGGATGAGATACCCAACAGGGTGACCGGCAAGACGCTGGCCGCCTTCGAGCCGGCGCTGGACTACTGCGTGGTAAAAATCCCGCGCTGGCCCTTCGATAAGTTCACGACGGGCGACCGCAGCCTGGGCAGCCAGATGAAGGCCACCGGAGAGGTCATGGCCATAGACCGCACCTTCGAAGCAGCACTGCAAAAAGCGGTGCGCTCCCTCGAATTCGGCAAGCGCTCACTGCTGTGGGAAGGTAAGGACTGGGGCACGGACGGCCTCAAATCATTTCCCCTGCAGCCGAACGACCTGAGGCTATGGGCGATCATGGCCGCACTGAGAAGGGGCAGGACTGCCGATGAGATATCTGAACACACGGGCATCGACCCCTGGTTCATCAATAAGATGACCAATATCGTGAACATGGAGAAGACGCTGCTTTACGAAGCGCTCGACAGGGATCTCCTCTGGGAGGCCAAGCGCCTGGGCTTCTCCGATTCGCAGATCGGCACGCTGGCTGACCGCCTGCCGGAGCAGGTCAGGGAGCAACGGGACGAATGGCGTATTCATCCCGTCTACAAAATGGTGGATACCTGCGCTGCTGAGTTCGATGCCGAGACCCCCTATTTTTACAGCACCTACGAAAAGGAAAACGAGGCCGCGCCCCTTGACGCGGAAAAAGCACTTGTCATAGGCAGCGGGCCCATCCGCATCGGTCAGGGCATAGAGTTCGACTACTGCAGCGTGCACTCCGCCTGGGCGCTGCAGGAAGCCGGTTATAAAAGCATCATGGTGAACTCCAACCCGGAAACCGTCTCAACCGACTTCGATACCAGTGACCGGCTGTACTTCGAAGCGCTGGACGAGGAGAGCATCAGGAATATCATCCAGAACGAGTCCTACCTGGGCCAGCGTTACATCAACTGCCCCTCAATAGTCCAGTTCGGCGGCCAGACCGCTGTCAACCTGGCCGAGCCGCTGGCCTCCAGCGGCGTGTCCATCATCGGCTCCAGCGCCGAAGCCATAGATATTGCCGAGGACCGCCGCCGCTTCGAAGATTTTCTCAACCGGCTGGGCATACCCCAGCCGCCGGGGGCCGGCGTTACCTCTCTGGACGAGGCGCTGAATACCGCGGAAACGCTGGCCTATCCGGTGCTTGTCAGGCCGAGCTACGTGCTGGGCGGCCAGGCCATGGAGATCGTAAACAACAGCGAGGAGCTGTCTAAATACATGGGCCGGGCTTTGGAGCTGGGGAGCAGCCACCCGGTCCTGATAGATAAATATTTCGAGGGCAAGGAAGTTGAGGTCGACGCTATATGCGACGGCAGCGATGTGCTGATACCTGGCATCATGGAGCACATAGAGAGGGCTGGCGTACACAGCGGCGATTCCATCGCGGTTTATCCCGGTCTGAACCTCACCACCAGGGAGGTTGATACACTGGTGGACTATACCATACGCATGGCGCTGGGATTGAAAGTTAGAGGACTGATGAACGTGCAGTTCGTGGTCATGCCGGGGGAGAGAAACGAGCCTTCATCCGTATACGTGCTGGAGGTCAACCCGCGTGCCAGCAGGACCATACCGTTTATTTCCAAGGTTACAGGCATCCCCATGGTGCGCCTGGCCACCAGGGTGATGCTGGGCACCAGCCTGAAAGAACAGGGGTACCAGACCGGCCTGTATAAGAAGCGCAGGCTGGTGGGCATAAAGGCGCCTGTGTTTTCCATGTCAAAGCTGATCGGCGTCGACACCTACCTGGGCCCGGAAATGAAGTCAACGGGTGAGGTGATGGGCATCGACCATAACTTTGAGTCCGCCATGGCCAAGGCACTGATGGCCGCAGGGCTGATATTGCCACCTTCTGGCAACCTGCTGTTCAGCATCGCCGACAAGAATAAAAAGGAGTCGCTCTCCATCATATCGGGGTTCTACTCGCTGGGTTATCAGTTATACGCCACTGAGGGCACGGCAGCGCTGATTAAAAGCCATGGCATGAAGGTCAATGCCATCGAGAAGAAACTGAGCGAGGGCAGCCCCAATATTATCGACCTGATCAACAGCGGCACGATAGGCGGGATCGTCAATACGATTACCGGCGGGCGCGTGGCCCTGCAGGACGGATTTCACATCCGGCGTGCCGCAGTTGAACGCAGAATACCCTGCTTTACATCCCTGGATACTGCCAGGGCGGCGCTTAAATCTCTTACACAGAGCAAAGCCATATACAGCGTAAAACCGGTCAGCGATTATCTGGCCTGACATGATTTAATAATGGAGGATTGCCATGCCGCGTAGAGATGATATCCACAAGATTATGATCATTGGCTCCGGGCCTATCATCATCGGCCAGGCCTGCGAGTTCGACTATTCCGGCACGCAGGCATGCAAGGCGCTCAAAGGTTTGGGCTATGAAATCATCCTGGTAAATTCCAACCCTGCCACCATCATGACCGACCCGGGCATGGCCCATATTACATACATCGAGCCGCTGACCGTGGACATGATGGAGAAAATAATTGAGAAAGAACGGCCGGACGCGCTGCTGCCCAACCTCGGGGGTCAGTCCGGACTGAACCTCAGCGCCGAGCTGGCCAACAGCGGCATTCTGAAAAAATACGGGGTTGAAGTCATTGGTGTGGACGTGGAGGCCATCCGCAGCGGCGAGGACAGGATCGCTTTCAAGGATACCATGAACAGCTTGGGAATCGAGATGCCCAAGAGCGAGGCGGTCTATTCCGTGGAGGACGCTGAGAGGGTGGCGCTGGAGCTGGGCTACCCCGTTGTAGTTAGGCCCGCCTATACCATGGGCGGGACAGGCGGCGGGCTGGTCTACAACGTCGAGGAGCTCAGGACGGTAGCCAGCAGGGGCATTGCCGCCAGCCTGATCGGCCAGGTGCTCATCGAGGAATCTGTGCTGGGCTGGGAGGAGCTGGAGCTGGAAGTCGTACGTGATTCTAAAAACCAGATGATCACGGTCTGCTTCATTGAAAACGTGGATGCCATGGGTGTGCACACGGGTGATTCCTACTGCGTGGCGCCGATGCTGACCATCGATCCCAAGTTGCAGAAACGCCTGCAGGGCTACTCTTACAAAATTGTTGAGGCAATACGCGTAATAGGCGGCACGAATATTCAATTTGCGCATGACCCCAGGACCGGCCGCGTGGTGGTGATTGAAATCAATCCCAGGACTTCACGTTCATCTGCGCTGGCCTCCAAGGCCACGGGCTTCCCCATAGCGCTGATATCTGCCCGGCTGGCTGCAGGCCTTACGCTGGATGAGTTACCCTATTGGAGGGACGGCACACTGGAAAAATACACTCCCTCCGGTGAATATGTCGTGGTCAAATTCTCCCGCTGGGCATTTGAGAAGTTCAAGGACGCCGAGGACAAACTGGGCACCCAGATGAGGGCTGTGGGTGAGGTGATGAGCATAGGCAAGAACTATAAGGAGGCCTTCCAGAAGTCGATCAGGTCGCTGGAGATCGGCCGCTACGGCCTGGGCTTCGCCAGGGATTTCCATCAGAGGCCGCTCGAGGAGCTGATGCAGATGCTCAAGGAGCCGTCCAGCGAACGCCAATTCATCATGTATGAGGCGCTCCGCAAGGGCGCCACCGTCCAAAGCCTGCACGAGAAGACTTATATTAAGGCATGGTTCATACAGCAGATGAAGGAACTGGTAGAGCTGGAAGAGCACATACTGACTTATAAGGGCAAAACTCTTCCCGATGAGCTGCTGAAGCAGGCCAAGAAGGACGGATTTTCCGATAAGTACCTGTCACAGCTGCTGGGAATGGGCGAGAAAGAGGTGCGCAGCAGACGGACGTCGCTTGGAATGAAAGAGGCCTGGGAGCCCGTGCCGGTCAGCGGCGTGGAGAATGCTGCATATTATTTCTCTACCTACAACGCGCCCGACAAGACTGTGAGCAGCGCCAAGAAAAAGGTCATGGTGCTGGGCGGAGGCCCCAACCGCATAGGCCAGGGCATTGAGTTTGATTACTGCTGCGTACACGCGGCCTTCACGCTACGGGACGAGGGCTATGAGACCATAATGGTCAACTGCAACCCTGAGACAGTCTCAACCGATTATGATACCTCGGACAAGCTGTACTTTGAGCCGCTGACAGAGGAAGACGTGCTAAGCATCTACCAGAAAGAGCACCCGGTGGGAGTGGTAGTGCAGTTCGGAGGGCAGACACCTCTCAATATAGCCGGGGAGCTAAATGAAGCAGGCGTTAAAATACTCGGAACGGCTCCGGAGATTATAGACCTGGCCGAAGACAGGGGCCGCTTCCGCGAGATGATGATTAAGATGGATATACCCATGCCTGAATCCGGCATGGCCAGCAATATGGAGGAGGCGCTGAGGGTTGCCAAGGTCATAGGCTACCCGCTGATGGTGCGCCCCTCGTATGTGCTTGGAGGGAGAGGCATGCAGGTGGTGCACGATGAGGAAATGCTGCGGGAATATGTTGAGGCGGCCGTAGGCGTAACGCCCGACCGGCCGATACTCATCGATAAATTCCTCGAGAACGCCACCGAGGCTGAGGCCGATGCTATCTCCGACGGCGTGGATACATTCGTCCCGGCCATAATGGAGCATATAGAGCTGGCCGGCATTCACTCGGGCGACTCTTCATGCGTCATCCCGCCGGTCACCATACCTGAAAGGCATCTGATGACCATCAACGACTATACAAAGAGGATCGCCAGGGAGCTGAACGTAGTCGGCCTGATGAACATGCAGTACGCCATAGCCAAGGACAAGGTTTACGTGCTGGAAGCCAACCCCAGGGCTTCACGCACAGTGCCCCTGGTATCCAAAGTTTGTAACGTCTCAATGGCACGGGTGGCTACGCAAGTCATGCTGGGCAGAAAGCTCACCGATTTAAACCTGGTCAACAGGCCTATTCCACATTTCGGCGTGAAGGAGGCGGTATTCCCCTTCAATATGTTCCCCGAAGTCGACCCGCTGCTTGGACCGGAGATGAGGTCGACCGGCGAGGTGCTGGGCATGGCGGACTCCTTCGGGCTGGCCTTTTATAAGGCGCAAAAAGGAGCCAAGCAATGCCTGCCGGAGGCCGGCACAGTGCTGATGAGCATTTTCAGCAAGGACAGCGAGGCCGTCGATATTGCCAGGCACTTTGTAGACCTGGGATTTAAAATAAAGGCCACCCGCGGCACGCATGATTTCCTGAAGAAGCACGGCATAGAGACTGAAGTTATTTATAAACAGCAGGAAGGCAGGCCGAACATTGTTGATGGCATAATGAACGGCGAGATCCAGCTCGTCATCAATACTCCCAGCGGCAAGCTCAGCAAGTGGGACGATTCATATATACGTAAAACAGCTATAAAATATAAGGTTACATATATCACCACGCTGGCAGCAGCGGCGGCAGCGGCCAAAGGCATTGATGCCTACCACCGCAGCAAGCCCACTGTGAAATCACTGCAAAGCTATCATGCGGACATTAAATAGCAGGCAAAGGACAAGTTGAAACAGGTTACAGCACAGGTCCTATCCAACGAGAGGGTTCTGGAATACACCGGGGCTGCATATTACCTGATGTGTGCCAGAGCGCCGGAAATAGCATCCGGCAGCAGGCCCGGGCAGTTTATCATGCTAAAATGCGGCGATGATGCATTACTGAGGCGGCCGATCAGCCTGCACAGTGTATCCGCCGACGGAACGGTAGAGTTGCTGTACGCATTGCGGGACGGGAAGGGTCTGCAGTGGCTGTCAGGGGTGGAAAAGGGGAGCATGCTCGACCTTCTCGGGCCCCTGGGCAACGGCTTTAGCCTGGCTCCCCGGGCGGGAAATCTGCTGCTCGTAGCCGGCGGCATCGGCATCGCTCCGCTAAAATTCCTGGCTGAAAAGGCTCTGGCAGCGGGCAGCAAAGTGACGTTGTTAATGGGCGCACATACTGAAGCAGGGATATACCCGGAAAGACTGCTGCCTGCCGCTGCCGTGAAAGTCGTTTGCACGGACGACGGCAGCCTGGGGAAGAAGTGCACCGTCAATGACCTTATACCCGATCATTTAGCCTGGGCTGACCGGATTTACGCCTGCGGCCCGCAAGCCATGTTCCAGTCTATAAGCGCTCAAATGAACACCTGGCCGGTGCAGAAGCCGGTTGAGGTCTCACTGGAAGTCCGCATGGGATGCGGAACTGGCGTCTGCTATTCATGCACGATCAAAACCCGTCGCGGCCTGAGCAGAGTTTGCAAAGAGGGCCCAATTTTTAATATAAAGGATATAATATGGCAGGAGGTCAGATTATGACGGTTAATTGCAAAAGGTTCCAGATTGATACCGGGGGCAAGGGCGAAATCCTTAACGTCACTTCGGAGATTACCCGGGAAGTGAGCAATTCAGGTGTTAACAGCGGTACTGTTACCGTTTTTATACCGGGCTCTACGGCAGGCATATCCACCATTGAGTACGAGCCGGGATTGCTGCTGGATATGAAGGAAATGTGGGATCGCCTGATCCCCGAAAATATAAATTACGAGCATAACAAAGCCTGGGGGGACGGCAATGGCCACGCCCATGTACGGGCATCGCTGATCGGGCCATCCATTACTATACCGTTTGTCAACAAGAGGCTCACACTGGGGACCTGGCAGCAGATTGTAATCATTGATTTCGACGTCCGGCCCAGGTCCAGAGAAATTGTGCTGCAAATTATGGGAGAATAAGTAATATAGCCCTTATCAATATAGTAGGAGGTTATCATGAGTGCACAAACGCTTGCTCTGACCTTCGTCGCCATACTCGGCTTCTGCATTATGCTGGCCCTGGGCGCTTTCCTGGGGCAGAAGATTACACCGGGTAAACTGGTAACCTTCGCCGGCGTGCTGGCCTTAATAGCCGTGGTGTGTTACGCCGTATATGCCGCCTATTATTTTATTACTCTTACTGCCTAGTTATTTATCATGATGCAGAGTTTTCGCTGTCCTGCCTGCGGCAACTTCAATGCACTGGGTGAGCCGTTCTGCACAAATTGCGGGCAGCGTTTCGTCTATAATTGCCCCGTGTGCGGCAGCCCGGTAAATAAGTTCAGCTCGAACTGCACCAGCTGCGGCACAGCATTCAGCTGGAACGTACAATCGCAAAATCCCGCCTCCCCGCCTGCCGCTGCCAGGCAATCATCAAATATGATGCAGGACAGCGGCCAGCCACGGTTCATCTCAATGCATACGGAAGTGCCTGAAAAGCTGACGCGTAAACCTGTTTTCTGGATTGTGCTCACAATAATCTGCGCCATCCTGATTGCAGCGATTTTTGTCATCGATGCCTTTTTAAATAAATAGTGGAGGGAAGCAAATGCCTGACCCAAAGATGGTAACCTACGTCTTTGCTATCGTTCTTCTCTCGTGCCTCGTGTTATCGCTGGGCGGATTCCTGGGGAGAAAATTCGAGGTCTTCCGCGTGGTCATTTTCTCTGCTGCCGTGGCCTTACTTGCCCTGGTCGTCTTTGCTATATACTTCGCCGTGCTGGGTATCAGCGGCAAGCTTTAAATCGGTATCGGCCTCAGCGTTGACTCTCCCCTTGCTGGAGACCTTATACTCTAGAAATCTTGTGACTGAAAGGACGGCCAGACCAAATGCACAAAGGTAAATTCGGGACTGCAATCAACTGTATGGACGGACGCGTGCAGCTGCCCGTCATCCACCTGCTGAAAGAAAAATATGGGCTCGATTTCATCGATATGATCACCGAACCGGGCCCGGACAAGCTGCTTTCGCAGGGAACTACCGCTCAAGTAGAGTCGATAAAATCCCGCCTGCTGATATCGGTTAACGCCCACGGCTCCGATACAGTTATGGTTGCCGGCCATCATGATTGTGCCGGTAATCCGGTGGACCGGGAAGAACATATAAGGCAGATCAAAAAGTGTCTCGATATTATCAAAAGTTGGAACCTGCCGATAAAAAATATGCTGGGCGCATGGATAGACGACCAATGGGAGATAAATTTAATCGACTGACCGGAAGATGTCCTGCGGCCCCGTTTTTAGTTGCTACCTGACTGTGCGTGCTGTAAAATTACACGAATTCACAACAAGATGCCGCTGTATGCTCGAATGTAATTGTGGAGAATCCTGATATGAGAAATAAATTTTTCCTGGCTGTTACGCTGCTTATTTTGACGGCCGTCTTATTGCCCGCTTGTGCGCAGACTAAAAAGCAGATACTCCCCAGCCAGATGGCGCCCGTAACGCACGGTAACTTGATACTATCGGTTTCTTCGGACGGCAACCTGGATATGCCGCATGAAGTCAAGCTCAAATTTGGAACGCCGGGAACCGTTAAAACCATCCGTGTAGAAAAGGGAGACCTGGTTAAAGCCGGCACCCTGCTGGCTACCCTGGACGATACAACGCAGCGGCTGACGGTGGCTGCCGCTCAATACAGCCTGGAGCTGGCCTTAAACAGCGTGGTGCAGACCTGCTGCGGAAATCGCTTCCCCTCCTTCTACTCGTTAGCCACCGGCCTGCTTCGCTTTGAACAGGGCCGGGATGAGATCACACAGGCCAGGATATACCTGCTGAACAACCAGTATTACGACGCAGCTTCTAATATTTCATTGGCTAAATATGATCTGGATGCTGCCAGGTCTGTCTACATCGACCCCAAGCTGGACACGGTACAGACACAGTATAACGCGCTTGACCAACCTTACCCTGCCTTCCCGGAACTGCTCAGGGTAGCCGATATCCTGGGCCAGGAGATCGACAGCCTTACCGCAGTTCAACAGCTTATTGAAAAGGGTGACTATGCCGGTGCGCTGGCAGGTATCGACGACCTAACACTGACGCTGGAGGATGCCCACACATACGTTAAAAACAACTCGCACCTGCCCGGCGCCTTTACCTACCCCGATACGTCCACTGCGCTGGCCGTCCAGAGGCAAGTACTTGACGCGCTTTCAGAAATACAGGACGCCCTTTATCAGGACAATTTCGACCGGGTGAAAATGTCCGAAAAGCTGCGAATGGCACAGCACGACCTGCTGATGAGCAGCATGATATTGAACGAAAGCGAGACCATATACAGGGCGGGACTAAATCCCCAGGCGCTGCGCACCTATAACATCAACATTGAAACCGCCATGATCAATCTGGATAAAGCAAAGCAGGAGTTGCTGAAAACCGAAATCCTGGCGCCTTTTGATGGCACCGTTGTGGATATACCAGTTAAAGAAAACGACCAGCTTTCCACATTCGACTATTCCTCCAAGACGGCCGTTCACCTTGTGGACACCAAGACCATTAAAATGACCGGCATCATTGATGAGATCGATATCACCAGGGTTCAGGTAGGGCAGAAAGCCGTTCTTACTGTGGACGCTCTGCCGGGCCAGAAGCTTAGCGGCAAAGTTACATTTGTTTCGCCGTTCGGCACGCTGCTGGCCGGCGTCGTCAATTTTCCGGTGGAGATTTACCTTGATCCGGTAGAGAACGTCTCTCTCAGGGGCGGCCTGACGGCCACGGCAGACATAATCACCGGTGAGAAAGACGATGTACTGATGGTCCCCAACAGGGCGGTAAAGGGATTGGCCGGCGATTTCTGGGTGGACGTTGTCACCAATGCCGCAACCGGCCTGACGGAGAAAAGGTCCGTCACGATCGGGGCACAGAATAAGAAGATAACCGAGATCGTATCCGGCCTTAAGGAAGGCGAGAAAGTTCTCATCGAGGAAGTCAAGTAACTATAATTTACAAGGGTGATAATTGACCTATGTCCATGATTCACCTGGACAGTATAGTTAAGACCTACACCATAGGCGAAGTCGAGGTACATGCCCTGGATCATGTCAGCCTGGATATAAACGCGGGTGAAATGGTCTCGATAATGGGGCCCTCCGGTTCGGGCAAATCTACCATGATGAACCTGCTGGGCTGCCTGGACCGGCCCACCTCGGGCACATATGAGCTCGACGGCATTGATGTCAGCCGCATGACCGATGACCAGCTTGCAGCTATCCGCAATAAGAAGATAGGTTTCGTCTTTCAGTCATTTAACCTCTTGCCCAGGCTTAATGCCCTGATGAACGTAGAGCTGCCCCTTATCTACAACGCCTCCAAGCACAGGAAGGAGCGGGCGATGCAGGCCATGGAAGCCGTGGGGATTTCTCAGCGCGGCCATCACAGGCCCAGCGAGATGTCAGGCGGTGAACAGCAGAGGGTTGCCATAGCACGCGCACTGGTCAACGACCCTCCCCTGATACTTGCCGATGAGCCTACCGGCAACCTCGATACGACCACCAGCCATAGCATCCTGGAGTTTCTTCAGGATCTGAACAACAAGGGCATCACCATCGTCATAGTCACCCATGAAGAAGATATTGCCACTTATACCAGGAGAACGATATATCTGCGTGATGGACACGTTGTCCAGGAGAAGTCACGGTGAGCATTATCCAGCACCTCCTGTCGGCCTGGCAGGCATTAATAGCAAATAAGCTGCGCTCTTCACTCACAATCCTGGGCATCGTCATAGGTGTAGGCGCCGTCGTCTTTCTGGTCTCATTCGGCAGGGGCCAGACCAAAGCCATGACCAGCATTTTCGAGAATATGGGCGTCAACGCTATATACGTCACCAGCACCAGCCAGATCACCGGGGCCGGCAGGATAGCGGGCGTTCTCACCACGGAAGACGCGGATGCTATCGCCAGCCCGAATAAAATTTCCGCTGTGAAAACAGTGGCACCTATGTTCACCAAGGGACTTAAAGTTGTATATAACAACCAGATTAGAACCATTAATGTGATTGGCTCTGTTCCAGCTCTGCGGAATATACTCAATTATAAGATTGCACGAGGCAATTTCCTTAACGACCAGGATGTGCATAAGTATGCTAATGTTGCCATACTGGGTAAGCAGGCAGCTTCCGATCTTTTCGGCGCGGCCAATCCTATTGGAGAGACAATACGTGTCGGCGGACGCAAATTTGATGTGATCGGGGTTACCGAGGAGCGGGGCAGCTTCATGGGAGGCGGAAACGCCGACAATTTTATACTTGTTCCGCTTACAACAATGCAGACCATGTTCGGCATCCCGTCTTCGGCCCTGGGACACCCCGTGCAGGCAATCGTTGTTGATGCCACCTCCACCAGCGCTATAAACACAGCAAAGGACCAGATAACCCAGTTATTGAAACAGCGGCATCATATACGTGAAGACCAGGAAAATGATTTCAACGTTATAGACATGCAGGAAGTCATGAAACGTATGCAGCAATCGATGGCCATCTTCCAGACCTTCATCGCCAGCGTAGCCAGCATATCTTTGCTCGTGGGCGGCATCGGTATCATGAACATCATGCTGGTTTCAGTAACGGAACGTACCAAGGAAATCGGCATCCGTAAAGCCATAGGCGCCAAACGCCGGGATATACTCTTTCAGTTCCTGGTGGAATCCTCGTTTCTCAGCCTGACGGGTGGCATTGCCGGCCTGCTGCTGGCAGTCATCGGGTCCTTTGCCGTGACGGGACAGAAGATGAACAATCTGCCGGTAACCGCGCCCATATCCCCGGATATTGTGCTTATGGCCTTCATGGTGGCGATCTTTACCGGCGTTGTCTCCGGTACTTACCCGGCCTTCAGGGCCGCCAAGCTGGACCCGATTGAATCACTGCGGCATGAATGAGTTCATTTGCCCTGTACAAGGGAAAGGAATTCTGACCGCGTTACCGCTCTTTTCTCGAAGATGCCGCGCATTGCAGAAGTTACCACGTTGCTGCCGGGCTTTTTAATGCCGCGCATGGTCATGCACAGGTGTTCCGCCTGAATCACCACCGCCACCCCATCCGGCTTAAGCGACTGCATGATGACGTCGGCGATCTGTTTGGTCATCCTCTCCTGCAACTGCAGGCGCCGTGAAAATATTTCCACCACCCTGGCCAGCTTGCTGACGCCGACAACCCATCCATTGGCATTGGGTATGTAACCTATATGCACCACGCCGTAAAAGGGCAGGAAATGGTGCTCGCACATCGAATAGAAGGGAATGTCCCTGACAATTACCATCTCATGATGGCCGGCGGCAAAACCGGTTGCCAGCACTTCCGAGGCATCCATATCCATGCCGGAAAACAGCTCGGCATACATCTCTGCCAGCCGTTGAGGCGTGTCCACCAGTCCGGCCCTTCCGGGATCATCGCCTATGGCCTTGATTATTTCCAAGGCGGCCTGTTTAATCTTCTCTGCATCCAGCATTAGCTCTTTTCACCGCCTTAACGTTTACCGCATTTCTCCCGGTCGTAAAATTTCTGGCTGGTCGCGTCAGTTGTGCAATACATGTCGGCTCCAAGGTACAGGGCAGGTTTGATCAGGCTCAAATCAAGTATGCCGTTCTGTTTAAACACGCCCTCCGCCACATGCACCGCCAGTATTTCACCGATGATCCAGGCATGGTCGCCGAATATCATGGATTCCACCACAGTGCACTCAAATGCAGCATATGCCTCAGCCAGTATAGGCACGTCGGTCTTCAGCGGCCTGTCCTCAGCCAGGCCGTATTCGGTAAACTTATCGATCAGATTGCCGCTGCTCCCACCCATCGCAGCAATATCGGCAGCCTTTTCAATCGGCATGAAGTTGATGCCGAACTGCTTGCTTTGCGAAAGCATGCCGTACGTATAGCGTTTGGGCGCTATGGCAATGCCGTACAGCGGAGGCTTGAAGGAGACAGGGCAATGCCAGGCCACGGCCATGCCGTTCTTTCTACCGTCATAGTTAACGGTGACGATAGTGGCCGGCCTGGGATAGTGCTGATAAAACTCACCGGTAGTCTCCACAACAACCTTCAACATGTCAGCCGTCCTCCACACAAGGGGGCGTTTATTTTTTAAAGCCCAGATGCTTTTCGATCACTTCAAGGTCTGCCGGCAGCTCGGGGAATGGTTCGACATACCTGGTGGGGATATCAGGGTCCTTCAAGCCGTTCCCGGTTACGATGCAGACTATCTTTTTCTCTTTGAAGCTCCTGCCCTGTTTCACCAGCTTGATCAGGCCTGCCAGGGGCGCCGCCGACGCCGGCTCGCCGAAAACGCCTTCTTTACCGGCCATCAGCTTGTACGCCGCCAGTATTTCGTCGTCGGTGACGCTTTCGATTACTCCGCCGGACTCGTCCCTGGCTGCAACTGCATATTTCCAACTTGCTGGATTGCCGATTCGAATAGCGGTGGCAATAGTCTGCGGGGTATCGATAACCATGTTCTTCACAATGGGAGCGGCGCCTTCGGCCTGGAATCCCATCATGACCGGGGTCCGGTCAACTTTGCCGATGGCCTTCCACTCTTTAAAGCCCTTCCAGTAGGCGGTGATGTTCCCGGCATTGCCTACCGGTATAAACAGGAAGTCAGGAACACCTCCCAGATCGTCAACTATCTCGAATGCGGAGGTCTTCTGGCCTTCTATCCGGTACGGATTTAACGAGTTCACCAGTGTTATCGGATACTTATCTGCCAGGATACGGGTAACCTTCAACGCCTGGTCGAAGTTTCCCTCAACGGCAATTATCTCTGCTCCGTATGCAATGGCCTGCGCCATCTTGCCGACAGCAATTTTGCCCTTGGGCACAAGTATGATTACCTTCAGCCCGAAGCGCGCTCCATAAGCCGCCGCTGACGCACTGGTATTTCCAGTGGAAGCGCAGATGGCCTGCTTGCTGCCTTCCTCTATCGCTTTGGCCATGGCTACCACCATGCCCCTGTCCTTAAACGAACCGGTGGGATTACATCCCTCCAATTTGAAATACAGCTCGCCCACGCCCAGCTCCCTGGCCAGGTTCACGGACTTGACCAGCGGCGTCTCTCCCTCTCCCAGCGATATCATAGGAGTGGCCGGGGTTATGGGAAGATAATCCTTATGCCTTTGCAGAACTCCTCTAATCATGACTAGATGGCCTCGACTCTGATGAAATTGCTTATCTCTTTGACCACTCTTAATTTATTGATGGCCTTAATGGCGCTCTGCACTGCGCTCTCCCTGGCCCGATGTGTCATGAGTACTATCTCGGCCGTCTTGTTGGTCTCGTCAGACTCCTTCTGCATCACTGACGAGATGCTTATTCTCTGGTCGCCCATGGCGGCAGATATTTGCGCAAGCACGCCCGGCTTATCTTGTACACTCATCCTGAAGTAGTAGCGGCTCTCAATATCCGACATCGGTTTAATTCCCGATATTTTTTCCGGGATGAACCGGGGCGCATTATCCCGCCTTGTATTAATATTCTGCGCTATATTGATCACATCGGCAATTACGGCGCTCGAGGTGGCTGACGGCCCTGCGCCCTGCCCGTAGAACAGAACATTGCCCACCAGGTCGCCGCTGACATAGATGGCGTTATATACACCGTTGACCTTGGCCAGCAGTGATTCTGCCGGGATCAATACCGGATGCACCCTGGCCTCCACCAGATTGCCCGACCGCTTGGCAATCGCAAGGAGCTTGATGGCATAGCCGAATTCACTGGCGTAGCGGAAGTCCCTGGATCTCAGGCGCGATATGCCCTCACAGTAAATCTCGTCGAAATTGACGTCCATATCGAAGGCCAGCGAGGTCAATATCGACAATTTATAGGTGGCATCCAGCCCGTTGATGTCATTCTCGGGGTTGGCCTCGGCGTATCCGAGCTTCTGCGCCTGCTTCAACGCAACGCTAAAATCCAGTTGGTCATGCGCCATGCGCGACAGTATGTAGTTGGTTGTGCCGTTGACGATGGCGTGAATGGCCTGTATATCGTTGGCAACCAGGTCGCGCTGGAAGGGCGAAATCAAAGGGATTCCACCTCCGACACTGGCTTCAAACCTGAGCCCTGTATGATGCTCCTTGGCTATCGAAAGCAGTTCCGCACCATGCTTGGCCATAACCTCCTTATTAGCGGTCACCACGTGCTTGCCGTGAGCCAGGGCTTCCTTGATGTAGTTGTAGGCCGGATACTCACCGCCTATGAGCTCGATAATAATGTCTATCTCATCATTGTAGATGGCTTTCTTATAAGCGGTGGTGTACAGGCTGCGGTTGATGCCGAGCATCCCGTGCTTGGATACGTCCTTCTCAACGACGAGCTTAAGCGCCAGAGGGCTGCCGGCCTGCCTGGCCAGCGTCTTCTGCTTCGATGTCAACGCCTTGGCCACGCCGCTGCCGATAGTGCCAATGCCCAGCAACCCGATGTTAATAGCGCGTTTAACCAACTTACTGCTGCCTGCCCTTCAGTACCTTGCTGGTCGCAAAGTCCTTCTGTGCCTGGTCCATCAAATTCTCTGTCTTGGCGTCCTTTGACAGGTCCTCAATCCACTTGTTCAAGCACTGAGTCGAGAGGAACTGCATAACGTTATTATCGTAGGGGCGGTCCATTTGATGGTCAAGCACCTCTACCAGCCAGTAGCCGCCCTTGGTCTGGACAGTTTCATCGCGCATAATATCGCTTATTTTATTGGGTTCAAGCGTCTGTATCATTCGGTCAAGCATGCTGCCCTTGTTCATGCCCGGCTCTATCCACCCCAGGTCGCCACCTTTGTCTTTGCTGTCGGCATGCTGGGAATATTTTTTAGCAATATCATCCCAGCTTGCACCGTTCAGCAGCTGGGCGCGCACATCCTCAGCCTGGTCTCTCACAGGCAACAGGACAGCACGGGCATGGACGCCCTTGCTGTCGTCCTTCTCAAGCACCTGGATAATCCAGTAACCGTAATTTTTTTGCAGGTTGGGATCATAGATTGGATCGCTCAGAGTCCCGGTCGGCAGCGTAAAAATCACGTCCTTGAGCACCGAATCACTGAGGTCTCCCAGGGCAATGCGTTCATAACCCTTGGCAATCCAGCCCAGTTGGCCGCTCTTTCCCATTGTGACGGCGTCCATTGACAGCATCTTAGCGGTGGTGGAGAAATTATCGCCCGCCATGATTCTCTGTTTGCGTTCCTCCACCATGGCCTTGTTTTCCAGGAACATGGCCTGCACGTTCACCTGCTCCCCACCTTTAGGCAGGTTGGGCCAGCAATATTGCTTCACATACTTCTGGGTGATCAGCTGGGTCTTTACCAGGTCCAGCGCCGCATCATTCTTGGGCAGCTTGGACTGGGCCATTGCCTGGTTCACCTCTTCATCGCTTAAGGTTATCCCCATAGCAGCTGCTTTCTCCCTGACTAGTTCACCCTGGGCAACTGCCGAACTTACGTAGTCAATATAATACTTCAGCATGTCCTTATTTATGCCGGTGGTAATAATGTCCATGGCATTTATGAAGTACTGCATATTGAAAGACGCATCATTTACCTTTAACACAACCTTGTCGTAAGGGGATATCTGTTCGTTGTAAATCCCGTATCCGATGATACCCACGATCACGACAATGACGGCTGCTGTCACAGAGACTATGATACGTGACATGCGTTTCTGTTTCTCCCATTTGGACACCTGGCGCTTGGAGGGAGCTCTTTCAATTAATTCTTTGCGGTGTTTTCCGGCCACTTTAGAATCCCCTTATTAAAAATAAAATTGAGGCAACTTACATTGCCCACAAGCAACGAATATGATACCATATTTTCGTTTCTCAGACACGGGGTGTAGCGCAGCCTGGTAGCGCACCTGAATGGGGTTCAGGTGGTCGACGGTTCAAATCCGTCCACCCCGACCAAATTTAATTTAGCGGTCAAACGTCACTTCTGAGGCAAGTTACGATGGCTGAGCCTGTCTTTAAACAGACCTTTGATTCACCCTTGGGCCCGGTAGCGATAGCGGCAGACAATGAACGGGTTTGCTCAGTCGAATTCTGCGATGGCCGCTTATCTGATATACATATGCGGACGGGTAAAAGGGCGGGCCTGGTTAAATCACATACCTCTATTAATATCCTTGCTCAGTTAAACTCGGAGCTCAACGACTATTTCGATGGAAAGCTGAGAAGATTCAGTGTGCCGCTTTCAATTATAGGCACTCCATTTCAGGAACGAGTCTGGCGTGAGATAGCCAGGATTCCTTATGGAAAGACTATTTCCTACCAGCAACTGGCGGAGAGGATCGGCCGCCCCACAGCCGTCAGGGCCGTGGGCCGGGCCACAGGAACGAACCCTATCAGTATCGTGATTCCCTGTCACCGCGTGATTGGAAAGGATGGCAGCCTTACCGGTTATGGGGGTGGACTGTGGCGTAAACGGCGGCTGCTTAAACTCGAGCAATCCGGAAAGCTTTCAAAATAGAACCGTACACTCTGTTCCCTGCCTTTCAAAGTCTGCAGCCAGCCTTTTACCGGCGGAGACAAAGAACTTGTCGCTCAATTCAGCAAACAGTCCGTTTTCCCTGTAAATACAGTCGGCATAATGATAGTTCATCCTGTCTACAAAAACATAGTCAACCTTACCCTTCAACTCTCCGGCCAGCCCTTGCCCTCCGGGGAGCAGGGGTGCAATCATGGCAAAAGTCCTTATTCCTGCCGAGTGTAACACTTCAAGCGCGCCGATCCTGGCTTCTATTGAAGCTGCCCCGGGCTCAAACAGCTGCCGCACACCTTCATCCGACGTGGTGACGGACATTCCCACTTCTATCTTTTTGTTCCCTTTAAACAGCGCCATATCCCTCAGCACCAGCACTGATTTCGTCTGGACGGTAACTGCCCATTTATAATGCACCAGAATCTCAAGGCATGCCCTCGTCAGGCCGTACTTCTCCTCAACTGGCTGATAGGGATCACAGAATCCGCTAAGCCACACCCGGCCGGGCGATTTCCTTTTTATTTCTTTCTCCAGCAATAACGGCGCATTCATCTTGACGTCGATGAACTCACCCCAGGCCTCTTTATGACCCGTGAATCTTTTCATGAAGCGCGCATAGCAGTAAGCGCAGCTGTGCTGGCAGCCGATATAGGGATTGATGACGTAATCGAAGATGGCTGATTTGGAAAGTATGCTCTTGGCTGGAACTTGGTTAATGTTCATTGCACGTTATACAGAAATGCAAGACAGAGCACCGTCCATTCCGCTTTCCGGCGCTCTGTCTTTATGTCCCGATTGCAGTGTTTCGGTTTGCTAGAACCAGCGATAGTAGGTGGCAATGGCTAAAATACCCTGTATGATGAATGCAATGCCGATTAGTATGTTAATGATGGCCGGGTTAACCATGATGATGATACCGAACAGCAGCATGATGGCGCCGATAATAAGCGGCACAATGGCAAATCCCATGGTAAAAATGAAAATCAATCCCAACAAAATGAGATAAATGCCCACCAGGTAATTGAGTATCCGCGGGAAGATCATGACTACGATGCCGAAAACCAGGCTGAGGATACCTATGAGCAGGTTCCCGCCGACTATCCAGAGAATACCGCTGAGAATCAGCGCTATACCGACCAGATAATTTAATATGCGAGGGAATATCAGTATCAGTATGCCGAAGACCAGGGCGATGATTCCCCCCACCAGGCCCCCTACGGGAATTCCAAAACCAACCGGTAAATTAAATGGCAGCAAGTTCCTTTACCTCCTCAAATTTGGTTAAGACCACCCATTCAGCGTCACAGCACGATTATAATTGATTTGAACAGCTCCATAAAGCCTGTGTGAAGATAATAAGCCAAAGTATATGAAGAAATAATAAATTCAGTCTTAAAATTATGACAAAGTTATTAAATACCTCTTGGCAACCAGTGGGTTGCAGTGCCATAATGAGAGCTGAAGACAGACATGGGCCGGAATGGTCGGGCGATATATTTCACGGAAAAAACGGGCAGGAGCCGGTAATGAAGGAAAAGCACGAAAAGAGGCCGATAGAGCGCAACATAGCCATGGAGCTGGTACGTGTCACAGAGGCTGCTGCCATGGCCGCCGCCCGCCATCTGGGCAGGGGCAATAACAATCTGGTGGACGAGGCCGCCGTGGATGCCATGCGCTATGTCCTGGGCTATGTGCGTATGGATGGCATCGTCGTTATAGGAGAGGGAGAGAAAGACCACGCCCCCATGTTGTATATCGGCGAGCATATAGGCGGAGGCGCCGAATTGAAAGTGGACATCGCTGTTGATCCCATCGACGGCACACGTCTGGTTGCACGTGGACTTCCCGGCGCAATTGCCGCCGTGGCACTTTCCGCCAGGGGCACCATGCACGTACCCAGACAGTTCGTCTACATGAATAAGATAGCAACGGGAGCTGACGCCAAGGACTATATGGATATCAATGCATCGGTAGCGGAGAACCTGAAGAATATTGCCGCGGCCAAGAAAAAGCTGGTATCGGAGCTTACAGTCGTTATCCTGGACAGGCCCCGGCACGAAAAATTGCTGGAAGAGGTCAGGAGCGCCGGCGCCCGCATAAAGTTGATTTCGGATGGCGACGTGGCTGCCAGCATCGAGGCTGCCATGCCCAATAAAGAAGTCGACGTCCTCATGGGCATCGGCGGCACGCCTGAGGGGGTACTGTCGGCTGCAGCCATACGCTGCATCGGGGGCGGCATCCAGTGCCAGGCCTGGCCGCGTAATGATGAGGAAAGGGCCGCCGCCAGGGCTGCAGGCATCGATGTCAACAAGGTTTACAGGACGGAAGACCTGATAGACAGCGATGATGTGTTTTTTGCCGCTACCGGCGTGAGTACCAGCGAATTGCTCAAGGGAGTCAGCTATTTCAGCGGCGGGGCATTTACCCAGTCAATAGCCATGCGCGGCCGTTCGGGAACAATACGCTGGATAGATGCCTGGCACAATTTTGAACGGCTGGACAAGCTCAGGTTTTATAACACACATTAAATTCGGATACTAACAATACGAGGATACTATGATTGAGAAAGTACACACTCATATAATTGCCGAACTACAACAAAACACACGGACAGACACTGTTTTTATCATTACCTCCATCGCGCTTAATTTGCTGGCTTTGGCCATAAACACAGGAGTCGCCCAGGACACAAATAAATCTGCGGCCCAATGGATCGTATTTTTTACCTTTGTGGTCCTGGTGATTGTGATTAATTTTGTGGCCGAGATAGGGGTGCTTAAGGGCAAACAAACCAGGCAGAAGCTAATTCAGGGACTGATCAAAATGTACAAGGACCAGGGAGTTGACGGTTATTATGACCCTTCTCTGCTGGGCAATTACAATACGCGGTATAACCTCTTCCTCCTGGTGGTGCTGGTCACTGGCGTGATCGCCATAGCCGTGCCAGTAGCGCTTCTAAGATAAGACCGGCGTGTCCCTGTAAATAAAAATAAGGACTGGTGCGTCACTCCAGTCCTTATTTTTAAGGAGTACTTAAATTTAACGTGCCACTGTTACCGCGTCACGTTTTCCAGTTCTTTTAATCCGGTGTCCAGCCCCCTGCCGAACAACTTCAGCTTGATCGGCTCGCCGTTACCATACTTCTTGTAGACCTGGCATACCTCGCAGATGCTGGTGTCTCTGCCCGTGGCTCCCCGGTCATCGAGCTTGCAGTAGGTGCCTTCGATTTCCCAGCACGGCAGGAACTGGTATTTTGCCGCCGGGCACTCGGCCATTATCATTTCAGGACAATGGCACTTGTCCCAGCACGGCTGCTTCCCCGCCCAGAAGTTGGTCCTGGTGTCCTCTCCAACCCTGTTGAACTTCTTGGTTTCAAATGTTACTCCAGCCATTGTCTTTTCCTCCTTGTTTTCTTTCGCCTGTTTCTGTTTCTTTCTATGCTTTAAATTTAACATCCGGGTAATGTGACGCCATCCGTCAGGCAGCTTAATTTAAAGTTGCGCAAAAGCGCATGTACGCTTTTGTTTTATCCGCCAAAATGCGTATCCCGCTACCTGTCCGGCACTCCGCTAAAGCCGGGCGGGACTAAAGTACTGGCGCACTCGGTACGTATAGGTGATTGAATATTAGCCTGGTCCAGATATAATTCTTGGCATGGAGGAATCCGTCCTTAGCTTTTGTCGCAATCCGCTAGGGAACGGAAGGAGACAAGAACATGTTTGACAAATTCATGAAAGCAATGACTAACCTGCGGAGGGATGAAAGAGGTATGACCGGCCTTGAGACAGCCATAATTCTGATCGCCTTCGTAACCGTAGCAGCCGTTTTCGGCTATGCCGTATTGAGTGCGGGCCTCTTCTCAGCTGAAAGAGGCAAGGAAACCGTCTACGCCGGCCTGGCCGAGGCCAAGAGTAACGTTGAGCTGTCCGGCTCCGTAATAGGACTTGGTGATAACAACAGCCAAGCACTGCTCTCAATAAAATTTACCTTAAAGAATGCTATCGCCGGCAGTCCGATAGACCTTACCGAGTGTGACGGTACTACCACCGCCGGCAACAAGTGCGTCATCAGCTTTACAACGCAAAAGGACTACTTCAATAACGTCAAGTGGACCAAAGAAGCAATCGGCGATGCAGATAGCGACAACCTGCTGGAAACCGGCGAGCAATTTGAAATCACAATCGATATGAACGACCTGGGCGACAGTAAAGTTCTCTCAGAAAACCTGACCGTAAATAACACCTTCAATATCCAGGTCAAGCCGTCCATCGGTTCGACCATCACCATCCAGCGGCAGCTCCCACCCGCTATCGAAGCGGTGATGGACCTGCATTAGAGTATTAAAGAACTAATAAAAAGGCTCCGGCCAAAAGCCGGAGCTTTTTTATTGGCCACCAATTCCCGCTGCAGTATACAGGTCAAACATTCACAAGGTTCAGCATGGACTATGGAAAGATCTTGCCTCCGGCTATTGGATGTGTGATGGGCTTACACTGAGGAGCCTCGGGGCCGCAGGGCCCTGGGATTATAGACGGCTGTTGACTAACTGACAAAGTACGGATTCAGTTCAACTGCTTGACCACCCGGATCACCTGGATAATAACAGCATAGTAATCATCTTTCTTTTTGTAGGGGCTGATCGTCATCTGGTCACCCTCCATCCTGAGACACAGGTCTCCTGCGGATGGGGGCATATCCTTGGCACAAATAATGATGTCTCCCTTGTGAACCACATTGCTGTACTCCAGGTCGGCCGATTTGAAACCCACCAGCTTCATCTCCTTACCCCCGTTCAGTGCCAACTCCCTTGGCAGAAAGGCATACTCAACCACTTGCCTGCTGTTTACTCCGGCGTATACCGGCACCACCGCCGGCAACGACAGGGACAGCTCGCTAATTATCTCATAGGGTGTTTTCTTTAGCAAATCTTCTTTAGGATTTTTATCCAGGACCAGATCGTTGAGGTCGTTAATGGAAACCTTTAACGCCCGGGAAAGTTTGTTAAGCGAGGCCACGGTGACTGACTTGTAGTCACCCTTCTCAATGCGACAGATGAAGGAAGGCGAAAGATCGGCCAGCTTGGCCAGCTCCGCCTGGGACAGTCCTCTCTTAACGCGGGTGTCTTTTACATACTTATTTAGCATTGGCCTTTAAACCCACTCTCGAGGCTGTCTGTTTACCATGGTATAACGGCCCCGGGCCGGAAAGCGGCCGATGAAAGCCCGGGGGCCGTCAAAATAAATAGTAGGAGGGTTCTCATGGACGGTAATGAATACACGGTCGGTCTGGTTTCTTCTCTCATTGCTGCTGCCATTATTGCTGCTTTCATTGCTGGCTTCGGAATACTGGGTTGGGTGCTGTCATTATGCTAGCCAGGCTGCAAAGGACCAACACCGGTTGGATGGAATTCCTGATTAAATTCGCCATCGTTATTTTCATCATTATGCCCGCCTGCATACTGGGCAGTTTCTGGGCAGGTTGGCGGTTGGACTCCTTGCTTAACATTCACATACTCAAAATAATATTTCCCATAGCCGGGTCCGTACTGGGACTGTTTTTTACGGCTCTGCTCATCTTGGCCGGGCATGCAAGGGATAGTGCTATTGGAGTAATTGAGGACTTAAAAATGCAGTCGTTATGCGACCCGGCGCAGAAGCAGATTAGGTCAGGCAAGTCTGCGCGCAAAGCTTCACCTTCCAGGCCGGGATATCTAACAGCCTTCCAGGATAATTGATCCGTCTTTTTCAGGCAGGGTGGCGCCACAGTCAAGTAACCCATCTTAGTTCTCCACAGGATAACCGGCGTCCACCCATGCCCCGAAATTTCCAGATAACGCATACACACGCTCGAAACCCGCTTCTTTAAGCCTGTATACGCTACGCATGGGTGAGCCGAATCCGTGACAGTAAATCAGGTAGGTCCTGTCTTTATCAAAACCGGAAACTAGGTTTGAGATGGTACATTTGGGGTAGTTGAGCGCACCGGGCAGATGCCCGCTGGCAAAGAAATAGGGAGAGACGTCGATCACTACGACATTTCCATCCCTTTCGATCAGGTTTTTAGCTTCTAACGGTGTAATATATATGGGTTTGAATTCAGGCGGCACCCGGTGGAATACAAAGCCGCCCGTTACGATCAGCACGACCACGATAAAGATGGCGTAGAAGACCAACGACTCTGACGTCTTCATTTAAGTACTCCTTAAAATATCCAGCTATTTTTTGACGCGAATATTTACTTTGCCATGCGGTTGCTTCTTTCCCTGCCCCGTTGACGCCGGCCGGCCGGCCAGTAATTGATGAGGACAATGCCTCGAAATATCAGTGCTGCACTGGCAGATGACTAATCTCTATCTTTAAACCGAGCTTGATTACAGTAAATCATATGCTCAGCATCGATACATCGGTTTGAGGCCTTAATTTTTTACAAAAATGTATGGACTAAAGGCGTACATTAAAATGCGTAGCAGCAATAGTAATCTAGCTGATTTACACTAATAAACGCATTCGGCAAGTGTATGCATGCTGTCCGGCGGTGATGTTGTAACGTCACCTAAAATTGAGCGCATGAAATGTACGATTCAGGCCTGCTGACCTCTAATTATGGCTTTTTGTAAATTTTCCGTAACGCCCAAAAACGTCAGGCACGATCGTATTATCTTTGAAGCGTCCGGGTGTGACTTGCCACAAGGTGTAAAATAATATGTTGCGTTAAACCTCTGCACCAACGAGCTGCAAGGAGATATAGTATGGACCTGTCAACCTTCGGTATCTTATGGGCACTGATAGAAAGAGCCTGCCTGGTGCTCATAATCTTTATCTTTTTACTGCATATCAAGTTCTTCAAACACCTGCTGGAGAACAAATTCCGTGTGGCGGACCAGATCTGGCTGGCCATCATATTCGGGCTGTTTGCCATCTACGGCACGCACAGCGGTGTGCAAACCTCGGGTGCAATCGCCAATATCAGGAACCTCGGCCCGATGATGGGTGGTTTGATGGCCGGTCCCTGGGTTGGCCTGGGCGCCGGGCTGATAGGTGGAGTTGAACGCTATTTCATAGGCGGTTTTACGGCTATACCGTGCGGAGCCGGCACAATTCTCAGCGGCCTTATAGGAGGCCTGCTGTTCATGTGGTGGAAGGGCAAAATAGGAATCTGGAAGCCGACACTGTTTGCCTTCCTGATGGAAGTGTTAGATATGGCCTTGTTGCTGATTTTCGCCAAGCCGTTCGAAAATGCACTTAAGCTGGTCAGCGTCATCGCCATGCCCATGATCCTGGCGGATACCTTTGGCGTCTTTGTTTTCGCCTGGGTTCTGAACGACATGAAGAAGACAGCGGCAGCGTCAGACAGCGCCTAGTTCCGGTTCATACACTGCCCAGGGTGGTAGGAACCAGCTCCGACAGCGCCGGATGTATATGCATCCCGGCAAAAACCTCCCTGGCATCGCCCTTGGACGACATTGCATTAATGACTTCCTGTATTAACAGCGGAGCATACGGGCCTATAATATGGAAGCCCAGTATCCTTTCAGTGCCGTCCTCTATTATTGCCTTGGCAAAACCTTCCTTTTCTTTCATTGCCAGGCCGTAAGCCAGGCTGGAATATCTGGTTTTCCCTACCCTGACTTTATGCCCATCGCCAGCCTTCTCTTCGGTCAGCCCTACAGACGCTATTTGCGGATAGGAGTAGACGGCGTGAGGGGCCGAGCTGTAATCCATCTTTATCCTTGCTCCGTGCAATACATGATCAGCAGCCACCATGGCCTCCCTGTTGGCTACGTGCGTGAACATTTGCTGCCCGTTGGCGTCTCCCACGGCATAAATATGCCTGTTGCTGCTCTGCATGTAGTCATTGACTTTAATATATCCGCGTTGATCCAGCTCAACATCCGTCCTTTCAACCTGAAGAAGGTCGGCGTTAGATCTCCTTCCCGCGGCCAGCAGGACCTTCTCGGCTGTAAATTCCCTCACCCGGCTGTCCGCCTTGGAGTGCACAACTGCCGTATAGCCGTTGCCCGCCTCAGCCTTCTTGACCTCTTGCACGACCTGTCCTGTCAGGACCTCCATACGGCGGCTCAGCTTCTTCTTCAACAGCTCAGCTATGTCCGGCTCCTCCGACAGTATCAACCTATCGGCCATCTCCAGTATGGTGACGCGTGTGCCCATGGCCGCAAAAAAGTGCCCGTACTCAACGGCAATATAGCCGCCGCCGATGATAATCATGCTTTCGGGCCGTTGCTCCAGCATTAAGAGCGACTCGTTGGTCAGGTAGTCCACATGGCCCAGGCCCTTGATGGGTGGAATAAGTGGCCTTGAACCTGAAGCCAGAAATATCTTCCTGGCCTTTATTTTCTCGCCGTTGACCTCCATCGTCATATCGCCCACAAATTGGCCCTCGCCCTCGTAGAAATCCAGTTTTTTATTGCCTGTCAGCATTTTCCTTACGTGCTGTCGGTTATCCTCGACTACACGATGCATATGGCGCATTACCGCTCTGAAATCAGTGGACGTTATGCTGGCACGCACGCCCAGCTTCCTGGCTTCTCTGGCTTCAACTACCCTGTCGGCGGCGCAGATGAGCATTTTGGACGGCACGCATCCTACATTAAGACAGGTACCTCCCACCGGCCCCTTATCCACCAGTGCCACCGTCAGGTCGTGCCCCAACGCCTCCTCCACAATAATCAGGCCGCACCCCGATCCCACCACGATGAAATCATATTCTTTCAACTTCCTGCCCCCGCTCCACGTTTTGCCTGCCATGTTTATGGCGGCTCTTCTTAACTATACATTTTATATATATATGCGGACAAACCATCACAGAAAAAAGCAATTGACAGCCTTGTCCCTTTGAGATATATTGACTTTGAACCAGCCCAAAATTTCAGCATTTTGAACCGGCGTGGAAATATAACCTGAATATCCATTCCCGCGCCCTTTCTTGGAGGCCGTTATGACTACTGAAACACGGCAATATGCCATATCACAATACCACGATGTAGACGACATTTACCGCCGCCTGGAGGCACTTGTCAGCCAGCCGATGCGCCTTGTCAGGCGGGAGAGGATGGTGGAATTTCTCAAGTACTTCGAGAACAAGTGCCGCCGCTCCAGGGCACTGACCGATGAGGCCAAGAAATATATACCCGGCGGCGTACAGCATAACCTGGCGTTCAATTATCCCTTCCCCATTGCCGTTGAAAAAGCCGAAGGCCCTTATCTCTGGGACGTGGACGGCAACCAGTACATTGACTTTCTTCAGGCCGGCGCCCCCACGGTGCTGGGCAGCAACTATGCACCCGTGCGGCAGAAAGTAATCGAGCTGCTGCAGTCCTGCGGCCCGGTTACAGGCCTGTTCCATGAATACGAGTTGAAGCTGGCGGAGCTGGTAAACCGCTATATGCCGGCCGTTGAGATGTTCCGCATGCTGGGCTCCGGCACGGAAAGCGTAATGGCGGCCATCAGGGCAGCTCGCACGTTCACCAAGAAGAAGAAAGTCATTAAGGTCGGCGGCGCTTACCACGGCTGGAGCGATTCTATGACCTTCGGCATGCACATACCCGGAACAGGGCGTATGGAAGCTACTGGAATTCCCGTGGGTGCCACGGCCAATACTCAGGAGTTTTATCCCAATGACCTGGATGCCCTGCGAAAGAGGCTTAAAGCCAATCGACGCGCAGGCGGCACGGCGGCAGTCATCGTCGAGCCGCTCGGACCTGAAAGCGGGACACGGCCCGTGCCATTCGATTTCAACCACCACGTGCGGGAGCTGTGCGATGAATTCGGAGCGCTATTGATATTCGATGAGGTCGTGACGGGATTCCGCCTGGGAATGGGCGGGGCACAAGGCTACTTCAATATCAAGCCCGATCTGACCATCTTCGGCAAATGTATAACCGGAGGCTACCCCATGGCCGGCGGCGTCGGCGGACGAAGAGACATTATCCAGTGCTTCGCTGCGGGCATCGGTGGAGCCGGGGAGCGGGCATATATAGGAGGCACGCTTTCTGCCAACCCGCTCTCGTGCGTAGCCGGCTACCACGCCCTGGTAGAGATGGAGCGCACCAATGCTCCGGTTATCGCAGGAAAGGCCGGTGACAGGCTGACTAAGGGCCTGCAGAAGATTATTGACCGCCATGGCCTTCCTTTCGTGGTATACAACCAGGGATCGATCATACATCTGGAGACATCGGGCGTGATGCTGCTCGATTTCAACAATCTTGATCGCCTGCTTAAGGAGATGAAGCCACGCAGGGATATGATCGAGGAGATGGGTGCAGCCTATATGGCCAACGGCCTCATCACGCTGGCCGGCTCACGCATGTATACCAGTATGGCGGATACGGACGCGGTTATTGACGAAGCGCTCAGGCGGTTTGAATTGGTCCTGTCGGAATGTAAGTAAGGCCGGCTGCTAAAGCAGGTACATATTTTCCGCTTCCCTCAGCAGATCGTCACGGAAGGAAGGGTGGGCCAGGCTTATTATAGCCAGCGCCCGGTCCCGGGTCGACTTGCCTTTTAAGTTGACCACGCCGTGTTCGGTTACCAGGTACTGCACGTCCATCCTGGGCGTGGTTATCACGGCGCCGGGATCCAGGTGAGGCACCACTCTTGAGACCTGGCCGTTCTTGGCGGTTGAATGGAACGCCAGTATGGACTTGCCTCCCTTGGAATTGTAGGCGCCGCGCACGTAATCAAGCTGGCCGCCCGTGCCGCTGAATTGCGAGCCTGATAGAAACTCGGCGTTGCACTGCCCTAGCAGGTCCACCTGGATGATCGAGTTGATTGAGATCATATTATCATTACGGGCCACGACATCAGGATCATTTGTATAGGAAACCGGATAGCTTTCCATGCTGGGGTTGTTATTCATGAATTCGTACATCTCGGTGGTGCCTTCTGCCACGGTAAACACGTGCTTCCTGGGGTGAAGGTTCTTCCTCTTGCCTGTGGCTGCTCCTTTCTTGATTAAGTCCACCATTATGGGGCCGAAGACCTCGGTATGTATGCCCAGGTCCTTGTGATGAACTAGATGGTGGCCTATAACGTTGGGCAGGCCGCCGAAACCGAGCTGGATGGTGGCGCCGTCGGGGACCATCTCCTGAATGATTTTCCCGATTGACTCGTCCTCGGCCTTCGGCGCAGGCCACTTATACTCGAACAGGGTTGAACTATGCTCAACGATGACATCCACCTCGGAAACGTGCAGCAGGGCGTCACCGAAGACTCGCGGCATATTTTCATTTACTTCCACCATCAGCTTCCTGGCGCACCTTGCCACGGTGGAGGTGTAGTCGTTGGCTGTGCCAAAGCTGAAAAATCCGGCTTCGTCCATGGGAGAAACTGCGGTAACCGTTACGTCAATATCCAGACTATCCTGCATAAGCCGGGGCACCTGGTGAAAATGATTGGGCACAAAATAATTCAGCCCTACCTTTACCGCCTGGCGCGTGGACTGGCTGACGAACCATGAGAAGGCTTCCACGCAGTCACTGATATCTGGTGCCAGCAGGGTCCTGGCGACTATTTCGGTGGGCAGCAGCGAGTGCACCTTTAAATTGGTCAGCTCGCCAGCCCTGACCCTCTCAGCAATGGCATTAAGCAGTGCCGGCGGCTCAGCCGCAGCCAGGCCGTGTACTATGGTAGCTCCGTCCTTGACCTTCCGGGCTGCTTCCTCGGGCGTAGTTAGCTTGCGTTTATAGATTGACTGGTAAGATGCCATTCTAATTCGTCCACGTTTTGATTTGGCACAAGGAGAGGATGGACTCCAGCAGGATTAAAAATTCGCTAGAGCTGCTTCTTCACTATCGAAGATATTGAATAGCTGTGTGAAACCTGCGATATCGAACACTTCCTTTATATATGGCTTCATGCAGGCCAGCCTCATATCCCCCTGCTGTTTGCGCACTTTCTTCAACTGGGCCAGGAACACCCTCAGGCCCGAGCTGCTGATATACTCCAGTTTATCCAGGTTCAAGACTATCTTTACCTGCCCGCCTTCGGTCAGGGAATCCAGCTTCTTCTCAGCATCCGTAGCGCTATAAGCATCAAGCCTGCCGTTTAACTGCAGAATTGTAATATCACCTGTTTTTTTCTCGGTTAGGTCCATCGGTCCTCCTTATAATGCTCATTGATGGTACGCCCGGGTCATTTTCCCAGGCCCAGGCGTACCATCATATCACATCCGGTGCTTATACTCCTTTCTTGAACGGATCGGCCCACTCCTTAATGGAAGCCGCCAGCTCTTTATGAGTCTTGGCATATTCCTGCAGGGAAATGCCCTTCATGGTGGCATCGATAGCCTGCCTGAAGGCTTTCCCGCCGGCTATCGGACCTTCGGGATGTGCGTGTATGCCACCGCCCGAGCCGATGACAATGTCCTGGCCGAGCTCTTGCAGCACCTTGGGCACCATGGAAGGCGTGATGCCGCCTGATGCCATGGGCCAGGTCGGCTTTATATCGTACAGCGGATAGGTCAGGTTCCTGGCAACACTATCAAATTTCTCCAGGATCACCGGCGCCTTTCCGTAGGGCGCCGGTATCACCACGATATCGGCTCCGGCCAGCCTGGGTAGCTTGCCCAGCACCAGGTGCGAGCTCAAACCGTGGTAGGGCGACATGTAGAGGGCACCCGCAACATCCATGTGACCCAGTATGGGAACATTGATGGCGGGGTCCTCGGCAAGGGCCTGCATGACCGGCAGCCCTACGGCCACGTAGTTGATCATCAGGCCATTCACACCCGCCTCAACCGCTTTCCTGGCATTCTCAAATACCTTTGGGACAGAGTCGGTAATATTTACCGTGTATAGCGTGTGTTCTCCCGTCTCCTCAAAAACCTGCTTTTCAATTTGCATGTAGCGTTTCACACGGCCCAGCAACCTGTTAAACGATGCATCGGCTATCAGCTCGTCGTCCTTAATAATGTCGCAGCCGCCCAGCGCCGCCTGTCTGAATAGCTCGGCACCCACCTCAAGCCTGTACCCCGTGCATGGCTTGATCATGTTGTTCAGCAGCGGGCGCTTCTTAACTCCCAGCAGCTTCCTCACGCCGTCGATGCCGAACTTCGGCCCCTGAAACCCGTCCACATATTTCTTTGGGAATCTTATGTCAACTAGTTTGACCTGCCCGGCCATTGAAATATTGCCCACCACAGTGGAGAGCATCATCGGTATCTGAGAGCCTATGTTCACCTCGGGAAAGGCCATCTGTATTACCCAGTTGCGGTCCTGCACTCCGGCAGGAAGCCCGTACTCGTGGTCAGGCAGCTCATAAACGCCGATTACCTTGGCTATGTGCTGCCTCCTTACCTCGGCCGTCTCTCCCGGCACGGGCACCCATGTCCCTGTGCTCTGCTCTATCGCCAGCATAGGCGCCAGTTTAGGCAGCGGCAGCAGGGCGGTTAGGGTCACAGTGTATGTGCCAATAATGTAATCGTCGTAGTCGATCCCGTCGGGAAGGGCCACCGGCTGGCTTAAACAATCCTCTATTTTCATTGGTTTACCTCCTTTGTTCGTCTGCTTCGTCGCATCGTTTCTTATTAAGCCTGGTATAAAATTCCTTCAATGCGCCGTATAGCTCCTGGTACGATTTATAAAGCGTATCATATATCTCCCTGTTTTCCTTGCGCGGCTCATATGCATGCTCTACTGCAACCACTTTCTTTAAAGAGTCGAAATCTTTGTAAATTCCCAGCCCCACCGCTGCCGTCATGGCAACTCCAACGCCGCCGGCTTCCTGCGGATTATATACGGTCTCAATCCTCTTATCCGTAATATCCGCCAGTATCTGCATCCAGGGTGCACCCAGCGCGCCGCCGCCGATAATCCTCAAAGAGGGCAGCGGGAAACCGAACTTCTTCTCAATTATCTCGATCACCCACCTGGTATTGTAAGCCACACCCTCATAAACTGCGCGCAGCAGGTGCTCACGCGTGTGCTCCGGTGTCAGGTTCACAAAGCCTGAGCGGATATATTCGTCGTAGACCGGCGCCCTCTCGCCGTACATCCAGGGCATAAATATCAGATAGTCCGAGCCGGCGGGCACCTGCAGTATCTTCTCGTCCATGTAAGCAAATATATTGGCCATCGAGGGGTCGGCCTTCTCAAACTTGCACATTTCGTCCCCCAGCCATTTCAGGCAGCCTCCGGCCAGCTCCATCTGGCCTAGCAGCAGCGCCTTCTCCGGGTCGGCTGAGTGAGTGCTGACCACGCCCTGCTTTCCAGTGGGCGTCTTACACGTGACTACTCCCACCCAGGCAGACGTGCCGTAGTTAATATGTCCCTCCCCCTCGCCGGTTGCGCCGGACCCGACCGCCGCCGACGGCACATCACCGGCCCCGGCCATCACCGGAGTGCCCTCCAGCAGCCCGAACTCGCGCGCAGCATCGGTCGTGAGTCCTCCAACTTTATCTATGGAACGCACCAGCGGCGGCAGCTTCTGCGGGTCGATGCCAACATACTTGAAAATGGTCGACATCCACTTCTTGCTCTTCAGGTCCAATCCAAAGGCGGAGGCGTTGCTCCAGTCCATAACCATATTGCCTGTACACCTGAACATCAGGTAGCCGTCAACATCAAGGAAGCACTTCATGCGGTTATAAATATCCGGTTCGTTCTTCTTCAGCCACACCAGCTTGGGTATACCGTCCTTGCCTCCAATGGTGGCCCCGGCAATGGCGCTGAAAAGTCCCGGCCCTCCGAACTTGCCCATGACCCATTTAGCTTCATCCACCGCCCGGTTATCAAGCCAGATAATGGCCTGGCGAAGGAAACCCGCTTTTTCGTCCATGGGGACTATGCCCAGCATTTGCGTTGAGAACGTGATGCACAGGATGTCGCCGGGTGAAACGCTCTTTTCCGCCAGAAGCTTCCGAGTGCTTTGCGTGACGGCACGCCACCAGTCTTCAGGATTTTGCTCGGCTCTGCCCGGGCTGGGATAGCTGGTCTGGTAAGGCACGATATATTTGCCGCAAACTTTGCCCTCTACATCCACCAATACTGCCTTAGTGCCGCTGGTGCCGACGTCATAAGCAATGATGTACTTCGCCATATTACCGCACCCCCAGGCTGATTCAGATTATGCAAATCAGGACGATTTGCATCAGACATTATGATACACATTAACTATGAGTCAATCAACACAGAAAGCTTCGAGCGGCTGTGCTGTTGACTTGCCACTTTAGCGGCTCTTATACTTCATTTGCCATCAGGTATCAGTAATGTTCCAGCCTGCTTATTTAAAGTTATTTCACTCCGGTGAGCTCAAGCGGCGCGCTGAAGCCCTTAAAGCCCGGCTGTACAACTGCGACATCTGCCCGCGTCGGTGCCGTGTAGACAGGTACGAAAATAACAATGGCTTCTGCCGCTCCGGCTGCCTGGCGCGGATATCCAGCTATTGTGCGCATCACGGCGAGGAGCCGGCCCTCTCCGGCAGCAGGGGCTCAGGAACCATATTCTTCAGCAACTGCAATCTGAGATGCCTCTACTGCCAGAATTTCCAGATAAGCCAGGAACCCGATCCCACAGCGCACAATATTGAAAGCATGGGGCTGGCAGATGTAATGTTACGACTCCAGGAAGAGCTTGACTGCCACAACATCAACCTTGTGTCACCCACGCATTTTGTTCCCCAGATAATCGAAGCTCTGCAATATGCCACCGCCCGGGGATTGAGGCTGCCCCTGGTCTTTAACACCAACGGATTCGACGACCTGGGAACGCTGAGCATGCTTGACGGCGTTGTCGATATCTACCTGCCTGATATCAAGTACGCCTCTGATGAGCAGGCGTCAAGGTTTTCGCAGGGTAAGGACTATGTTAAATACAACCGGGCTGCCATAGCGGAAATGTTCCGGCAGGTGGGAAACCTGGCAACTGACACATCAGGCGTGGCGCAGCGCGGCCTGATAGTGCGCCACCTGATACTCCCCAATGATATTGCAGGGAGCGCAGAATCGCTGGAATGGCTGGCAAAAACGGTCTCGCCGGACGTGGCGGTGAGCATAATGTCGCAGTACCACCCTTGCTATAAGGCTGCTAGTGAACCTCTGCTTGCCAGGAGGATATCCCGGGAAGAGTATGGCCGGGTAGTCAAAAAGGCAGGAGAATTGCGGCTTGAGAACGGCTGGCTGCAGGAGATGAGCTCGGCCGATTATTATCTGCCCGATTTCCGGCGCGAAGGCCATCCGTTTAATTCAGGGCAAATTTAGACCTACACACGGTCCTTTAAATTCTTCCTGAACACAGCCTGTTTTATATTTCCCCCCTTGGCCCCCCATATCTGCTTGATGCGAGGAATATACATGAGTATGGGCACCAGTGCTATACAGGTAGAATAGATCGTGAGGCCGGTATCGTGATAGGCGAACCAGGCTATCAGCGGAAAGGCGATAAAGGAAATACCGTAGGCGAATGTGGGCCAGCGAGTTATCGCCATCAGCAACAGGAACGAGCCCAGATAAATGCCCCATCCGTAGGGCAGGGGCAACTCGACCGAGCCCACCTTAAGCCAGTTGACCCAGGCCAGCAGAAATGCCAGTACGCCTATGGCTGTCGCTCCTCCCTTGCCTCCTCGGAAGTTTAGAAACACCGGAAAGTTATGCCCGGCTATTACTGCCACACCGGCCACCATCTCAACCGGGATCACCCAGTTCGAGGCGACCGGGAATAGGTACATCGCTATCAGGTAGGAAAAATACAGGGCTAGCATGCCCTTGGCTATATCCGTGGCCAGCACCAGCATGCCCTGCCAGAAGCCCACAACGTAGAATACGTTCATGGCGCCCATGTTGTGGCTGCCCATCTGCCTGATGTCAGCCCCCTGCTTGAAGGCGCGGCATACCAGATAAGCCGTGGGAATCGACCCGACCAGGTAGCAGACTATAACGGTGGCAATAAAAGCAAGCACTAAATTCATCATCACTTTTTACCCCGGTTTATTATAAACCATTGTCAAGGCAAATGCTCCACCCCACACCGTCCTTTTACGCCGGGATTTATAAAAGCTGCAGGTCTACTTGCGGACTATTTAGATTTTGAAGGTAAAGCTGCCAGTGCGCTGCCCTGGGTAGTCTTCTCCCCCTTGCCGTTTTCCACCCAGATCTCACATTCCACCAGACAATTGTCGCCTTCGGTGTATTTCTTGGTTATCTTGCCCCTGCACCACCAGGTCTCGCCGTCCTGCGGCTCATCGAACGTCTTCATCTTGCGCGGGTAGTCCATGCCACGGTAACGGCAGGACAGCTTCTTTAGCTTGCCATCCTCACCGATCCAGTCGGTCATCAAATTCACCAGCCAGGACCGCTTGAGCGCCCCGTGGACGATAGGGTGCCCAACGCCCAGATTTTTAGCGAAATCCTCTTCGTAGTGCAGCGGATTGAAATCTCCCGAGGCGCCGGCCCACTGAACCAGCATCCTGGTAGTGGCTATCTTCTGCAGCGGAGTCACCTCGCCGCCTACCTCAACGTCTTCATAGTAAATCTGCTTGGCCATCGTTCACCTCGTCATACCGTTATCGGCAATGCTAGAAGTTCAGGAAGGTGTTGCGCATAACGAACGCTCTGGCGCCCTTCTGGTTGGTAAATGTAGTTTCAACCACCGTAATCATGGTAGCTCCCAGCTTTGTCTCACGACCCTCTATGCTCTCCACCCTGGTTACGGCGACCAGCGTATCGCCCGCACCCACATCCGAATAAAACTCGTAATCCACCCCGCCGTCCAGCAATCCGGCGGGAGCTCCCAGGCCGATTAGCCTGGCCACGAACTTGATCATGTCAAAGCCTTCGGCCTCCACGGGCCAGCCGCCGAATGCCGGCGGCGCCATAAGGCGCCCCCATTTACTCTGGGCGGCATACTGGACATTGTTGTAAAGCGGATTGGCGTCTCCTACGGCCCGCGCATACCTCTGAATGGCGCCTTCCTCCACTTTCAGGACAAAGGGCTTCTCGGCCTGCCCCACTAATTGCTTCAAGCTGTCAGGAACCACAAAAGCAGCCATAGTTACTGCCCCCTGCTATTTATTTGCCCACGATGCAAACGCTGACTATGTTCATTGACGGGAAGCCGCCCATGTTATGCGTAAGGCCGATCTTGGGGTCCTTGAGCTGCCTCTTGTCAGCCTTGCCCTGCAGCTGCTTGTACATCTCGTACATCATCCTCAGCCCGCTGGCGCCTATAGGGTGGCCGAAGCATTTCAGGCCGCCGTCAGGCTGGATGGGCTGGGCGCCGTCCAGGTCGAAACGGCCCGCTTCAATGTCCTGCCTCACTTTGCCCCGGGGGCTGAACTGCAGGTCTTCCATGGTGACCGCCTCCGTGATGGAGAAGCAATCATGCACTTCCGCCATGCTCACCTCTTCACGCGGGTTCTTTATTCCGGCCTCTTTATAGGCGGCTATGCCGGCACGGTAGGCCGGCTCAACGTGTGCGCCGTCCCATTTGGTATAAAGCATCTCTTCGCCGGAAGAGACTGCGATCTGCAGGGATTTTACGTAGACCGGGTCCTTCCTGAACTTCTTGGCCATGTCTGCCCTGCATACGATGGCAGCGGCAGCGCCGTCGCTCACGCCGCAGCAGTCGAATAGCCCCAGCGGCCAGGCGATTATCGGCGCATTCATGATCTGTTCTACGGTTACCTCTTTGCGTAAGTGCGCCTTGGGAGATAGGATGCCATTCTTATGGCTTTTGGCAGATACCCTGGCCAGCATGGCCTTGCCCTCCTGTGGGCTAAGATTATATTGCGAGAAATATTTGGTGGCCATCATGGCAAAACCGCCCGGGGCGGTCAGGTTGAAATTAAATAGGGGCATTTTATAACCGAGCATGCCAGCCACGGGCAGCCCGCCGTAGCCGGTATCCTTCAGTTTCTCCATCCCCAGCGCCAGGCAGATATCATAAGCCCCGGAGGCGATGGCATAGACAGCCCCGCGCAGAGCCTCCGACCCCGTGGCGCAGAAATTCTCCACCCTGGTTATAGGTATAAAGGGCAGTTTAAGCGTATGACCCAGGATGGTGGCGCCGCGACCGACGCTGATGTCCGGCATGTGCACGCCCCACCAGGCCGCCTGGATGTCTTTCTTATCCATGCCTGCGTCTTCCAGGCACTCCACAAAGGCCTCCACGATCAGGTCCTGCGGGCCGGCGTCGAAGCGCTCGCCGAACTTGGTGCAACCCATTCCTATTATGGCTACTTTATCGCTAATTCCCTCGGCCATTTCAATATCCTCCTTATTGTTCCGATGACTACGATACTATGGGAATCCCTTTCCACCCGTAGTTCACCGCCGCCCGTTTCTCATCCGAGAACTTGATCCTGAAACTGAGCTCCAACGGCATGCCGACTTTAAGCATATTGGGATCGCAGTCGGTAAAATCCACGCCGGTCCTGCCGCCGCCTACGAAATCTATGAAGCCGTAAGATGAAGGCGGATCAATGCTGGGAGCCAAGAAGTCGCTGGTATAGGTAAAGATATTGGCTTTTTTATCTGAAAACTTGTAAGGTTCCGTCTGGTCGACTGCGCCGCAATCCGGGTTCGGACAGATCCTCTGGGCAGGCCAGGCCGGAGTGCCGCATTTCTTGCACTTCGTGCCCACCATACCGTAGAGCTCCCTGTTATCCCTGGACACGATCGAGAACGATGTGTAGAGCACTTCCTCTCCGCGGATGCCCACTTCAGCCGGCATCAGCTTGCGGAATGCCAGGTACTTTTCATAGCTGCCCAGCGCAGCCTTGCTGGCCAGGCCGTTTTTGACGCCCTTCTTGCCCTTAACCTTGGTGATGTTATCCGTGACAGTCAGGTAGAAGGCATCGCATCCCTGACCGAAGCTCACCACCATGATCTTGTCTCCGGGCTTGGCTTCTTCCAGCGCTGCTACCAGCATCATCAGAGGCTGCGCCACGCCCGTGTCGCCAACATTGCTGAGCAGCGGGTCCTGGACCTGCTCAGGAGTCAACCCCAGAGTTTTAGCCAGAGCGCCATGCGCGCCGGCAAAGGCGCAGGCATAAATGACCTTGGAGAAATCATTAATATTCAGATTATATTTCTTGACCAGGCCCTTGACCGCCTCGGGAATAAACTGCATATAGCCCGCATCGCGGATGAAACGCTCCTCCCACATATGCTCTGTGCGCTCACCCACCAGACGCCGGCGGTCGACAAAATCGTGGGTGGTGGAAAAAGCCCCCTCGATATTCGCAATCACATTGTCTTTACCCAGCAGGAAGGAAGCCGCCCCGTCTCCATACGTGTAGTCGCCATTGCTGCCGACCTTGCTGACCCTGCAGTCAGCCGCCGATATCAGGCAGCTTTTAAGCGAATCAGAAGCGATGGCGTCGGCCGCAGCCAGCAGGGCCGCCGTGCCGGATTTGGTCGAGTCGGTGAAATCCGCAGTCCTGCAATCGGTCCTCAGGTCCAGCGCTGCAGCCACGATGCCGGCGTTCTGCCTGAGAGCATATGTCTGTGACGTCGTGGCAAAATAAAGCCCGTCAACCGCGTTGGTATCCTCCCCCTTCAGGCAGTCCACGGCAGCGGCCACCGCCATTGTTATGCTGTCCTCATCCCAGTTGGCCACCGCCTTTTCACCCCTGAGCGGAGCGAAGCCCAAGAACAGCAGCGCCAGCTGCATTATGTTGCGGTCCAAACGAAACCTGGGAATGTGCGCTCCATACGATTTAATGCCTACCATTTTCCCTCCTTTATCAGGTGCTGCCTTTCAAGATTGGCTGTCGGCCACCAAAGAACGATTTTACATCATCTTATCGTAAACTATAACTAACCTATACGAACATTATCGTATTCAGATTTTGGCAGTTTTCCAGTGATTTGAAGCTGATATTTTATTGACGGTTCAATTAAAGCCCAATACCGTCTGCGACCATGGAGAGATATAAGTCCCTGCCGCCCAGCATGAATTCAGCCGATTTAATCCGGCGGAAGTAACAGCCGATATCGTGGTCCATGGTGAATCCGATGGCCCCGTGTATTTTTATTCCGTCGATGCAAATCTGCTGATAAACTTCGGCCGCCTTGGCCTTGGCCATGGATATGCTGGTTAGGGCCTTTCGTCCGCTGCTCAGAAGCCATGCAGCATAGTAGACCATGTATTGCAGCCCCTCGACCTCGGTCAGCATGTCCACCAGCTTGTGCTGGATGGCCATAAAGGAGCCGATGGGCTGGTCAAACTGCACCCTTTCCTTGGCGTAAGCCAGTGTCATATCCAGCACTGCCTGGCAGGCGCCTGATATTTCAGCGCACTTCAAGATCGCACCTGTCTGCATGCTGTAATTGAACAGGTCACTCCCCTTCCCTATCCGGCCCAATACGTCCCGTGCAGTCACCCTGACGTTGTTAAACCTGACCTTGCACTGTCCGTCCCCGGCGGTAGTAGGTATCCGCTCCACTTTCACCCCCGGGCTTTTCCTGTTAACAATGAAGGTCGTCAGCTCGCCTTCCTTCCCGGTGCGGCAGAGCACGATCAGGTAATCGGCAGCGTGGGCAAACTGCACAAACCATTTGGTGCCGTTAATCAGGTAACCATCACCTTCCAGGCTGGCCCGGCAATTAATATCCCGAATATCATACCGGCCACTCTCCTCGGTGATGGCTAAAGACCACAGGCTTTGGCCGCCGGCGATAGCGGGCAGGAAAGTACCTTTCTGCCGCTCCGTGCCAAACTTCATCAGTGGCAAAGCACACAGCGCAACAGTGGAGAAAAAGGGCCCGGGCGTTATGTTTTTACCCATCTCCTCAACAAGGATAACCAGGTCAAGCAGGCCAGCTCCCGAGCCTCCGTATTTTTCAGGCACTATCAGGCCCGTCCAGCCCAGCTCGACCATTTTGGCCTGCGTCCCCGGATCATATCCCAGGCTGTCCTTCTCCAGCTCCTTGACTCTGGCCTTGCTGTATTCATGTGCCAGGAAGTCCCCGGCCATGGTCTTCAGCATCTGCTGCTGCTCATTCAGATCAAAATCCATGCTAACCTCTTAAGCGGTTTTAATACGGCCTGGGCAGTCCCAGCTTGAACTGGCCCACTATATTCTTCTGTATTTCATCCGTGCCTGCGGCGATCGACATGCCCGGGAACATCATGTAGAGACGCGTTATGGCTCCATCCAGCTTTGCCCATTTGGACCACATGTCAACCTGCGAAAACGCACCGGTCACTTCGCTGCCGGTGATGGCCATGCGCTGCATGACAAAATCGCAGTAAGCCTTGTTGCGCGCCGCCTCATATATGGGTATTTGCCCCTTGCTCAACTTCCATGTTATCTCGTAGCCGAAAAGCCTCAGGGTTTCCAGCTCTATCGCCCTCTCGGCCAGCTTATGCCTGATCAACGGGTCGGCCGCCAGCGGCCTGCCGTGCAACTTGGTCCTGGCGGCATACTTTATGACGATTTCCAGTATCCTCTTGGCCGTGCCGTAGAACTGCGGCGCCACGCTGTGCCTTTCAAAGGCCAGCGACTGCATCAGCTGGTACCAGCCCCTGTTCTCGGTGCCGACCAGGTTGGACACAGGTACTTTGACATTATCGAAAAAGAGCTCGTTGAAGATATGAACGCCGGCGTAGTTGTAGATGGGTTTAACCGTTATGCCCGGGCTTCTCATGTCGACGATTATCAGGCTGATGCCGTGCTGCTTCTTGCGGACGTCGACATCCGTTCTTACGGCCAGCCAGCACCACCTGGCCCGGTGTGCGCAGCTGGTCCAGATCTTCTGCCCGTTCAGGACGTACTCGTCTCCCTGCCTAATTGCACGGGTCTGAATGTTGGCAAAATCAGAGCCGGCATTAGGCTCGCTGTAAGCCGTGCACCAGACTCCATCGGGCTCACCTGCAGCAATGGGCGGTATGTATTTCTTGCGCTGTTCGTCGTTGCCAAAGAGCATCAGCGATTGCCCGACCCATCCTATGCCGCTGACACCCATCTGCATGCCGGGTATGCCCCAGTAGCTGGCCTCGTCCATGTAGACATGCTGTTCAAAAAAGGAGGCGTCCCTGCCCCCGTACTCTTTGGGCCAGGCCATGGTCAGCCATCCCTTGCGGGCCAGTTTCCTGGACATCTGCATGGCGAACTCCCAGTCCTCGTCCCGGCTTTCCTCTTCCAGTCCGGTAATCAGCTCCCTGCCTGCCATCTCACGCCTGGCAAACTCACGTATCTCTTTGCGCAGTTGCTCTTCTTTCTCGCTAAATTCGAAATCCATGTCAGCTCCTCGGGCCTTAATGGTAACATGCCGCAGCCAAGATTTTAAACTGGGTATTTGGGCGCTATCTCTGCAGGTCTATTTGATATGAGTGATGCTCTGATATACGCGGTCTTTCCAGGCCACACCGGCGCCCATGAAACGTCGCAATGCGCCATAAATGACCGCCAGGATTAAGAATGCCGCCCCCAGCGGATGAAAGATGAATGATATGGCCGAGCCCCTGAAATACAAGTCGGTAAACAAACGCATCAGCAGCAGCAAGAACACCTGAGCGGCGATGACGATGCTGATGGCATGTACAGGCTGGCCGGCTATGAAAGCGTCCCAGGGGGCTATATACAGCCAGTAGAAGGGAGCCAGATAAAAAATATAGGCGGCAACCACGAATCCTATCAGGGCCAGTGGAGAGATGGCTGCTATGGAATAAAACCATTTAATGCAGCCCTCGGTCATGCTGGCCACGTTGTTATACATACCTGTGCTCAACGTATTAGACAGGTCCACTGACAATGTCCTTCCGCCGTGGCGGCTCATCTCAATACCGAACCACATGTCCTCGATGATCTTGGAGCGTACCGCTTCGTGGCCACCTATTCTGAAATAGTCCTGCCGGTTGAACAACAGGAACTGGCCTATCACCATGGTCGGCCTCGGTTTCCTTGACAGGTGGAACCACCAAATGGGAAACCAGGTCATCTGAGCAAAATAGAAAAGCACGGGCAGCACAACCTTTTGTGTTATGCCCGGCACCTGCTGCCGGGGGAAGCCAGACAACATGGCGATGCCGTTCTGCACGGCGATTTCAAGGGTGCCGCTGATCATGTGGGGCTCGCTGACAGTATCGGCATCCACAAACAGCAGCCATTCCCCCGATGCATGCTGTGACAGCTGGTGGCAGGCAAAGCACTTGCCCGTCCAGCCTTCAGGCAGCGGCTTCCCCTTGATAAGGTGCGCCCTGCCGTCCCTGGCCTCTATCTCACCCACAATTTGAGAGGTCTTGTCGGTTGAGTTGTCATCCAGCACCAGCGCTTCGAAGTTCGGGTAGTCCTGTCTGAGAATGGATTCCAGGCATTTGCCTACGTTGTCCTCTTCGTTTCTGGCCGGTATTAATACCGATACCCTGGGCGGTTTCTCCGGCAGCCTGGCCTTTTTAGAGGGATGTTTGAGCGACAGGAGATTCAGGCTTAAGTTAATCAGGAACAGGACTATGACGGTCAGAACCAGCAACTGGTAAATCAAACGTCAACTGCTCCAAACTTCTCTAGACGCCTTTCCTTGACCGCAGCCAGCTCACCAGCCGGCCGGGATAGTGGGGGCCCATCGTTAAATCGTGGGCCTGCTTGATAAAAAATATCAGTGTGACGCAACACATAAAGAGTATTTCCCACATGTCCACGCGCAGCAAAATCAATATCACCAGCGTGGTGACCGTGCCGATCATCACCGTCCAGGAATCATTATAAAAAAGCAGAAATCCGATGAAGTACAGGATAGCCAGCATGAGAATGATTTCCCAGTGGGCCAGGCCTATCAGCGTGCCGGCTGCCACAGAGAGAGCTTTGCCGCCGCGCAAGCCCAGGAAGGGAGAGTAGGCATGCCCCAGGATGGCGCAAATCGCCACGATATAGGGTATTGGGGTAATCAGGCCTAGCAACCTGGCTGCCAATACAAAGGGCACGCCCTTGAGGATATCCGCCATAAGCACAACAACCCCCCAAAACTTACCGCCCGCCTTAAAAACGTTGGTGGGGCCGGGGTTGCCGTCGCCGACAGTGCGTATATTTCTATGCAGCGCCAGGTCCGCTATCCAGACGGAGAAGGGACAGGCGCCAAGCAAGAAGGCAGCCAGCGCCAACCCGATGAACCAGACTGTTTCCATTGCTGCGCCCTCATACCTCTATACAGCTACAATCGCCTCTTGACGGCAAGTCTAAATAAAATAGCTATAGCTGTCAAGTCATAGAAAAGGTACGACCCCGATGGGATTCGAACCCACGATCTCCACCGTGACAGGGTGGCATGTTTGACCGCTACACCACGGGGCCAGACACTCTTATTGAAGCTGTGAACCAGCGGGGTGACGTTAAAAGTCTATCAATACCTCATCACAGGTGTCAAACCGCATTCCATATGAGAATTTTTGATTTTTATTCGTATTTATTATAAGCTAGGTTCTGATTGCGGCCATGTATGTGGTCTATGAGGAGAGCCTCGTGAATTTCCGCATAACTACTTTGCTCCTATCGGTATTACTGACGGTAATATCACTGCCCTTTGGCCTGGTCCCCTCGCCTGTCTACGCCACCAATATCTCAGTCGATCCGGCAACCGGCACGGTTGGCACCAGGATAGCTGTGACGGGCAGCGGCTTTGTGGGACGCCTGGCAACCATCTACTGGGACGATAAGAAGCTGATTCAGAACATCCCTGTCAGCAAGGAAGGGCAGATCAGCTACGTAGTGGAAGCTCCATCATCGGCCAAGGGACTGCACATCGTAAAGGTGACCGATGACAGCAACTGGGAGAACGTTAATGCATCGGTCAGCTTTGCTATAACGCCCAGCATCACCGCCGAACCCCCCTGGGGCAGGTCGCCTAATTTAATCACGCTTTTCGGCAGCGGTTTCGTGCCCAACGAGACCGGTATTTTTACGACCTGGGAAGGCCAGAAGCTGTCCAAATCCCCGGTTAACGCCGATAAGAACGGCGCCTGGCACTCCAACTTCGATGTGCCGGGCCTGGGCAGGGGTGAATATGCCATTGGCGCTTATGGAGACAGCACCAGGGCCATTGAAGTCCCTCCGCTGATGTTCACCATCGGCCCGTTCTGCAAGGCAACGCCTTTGTCAGGCCCGGTGGGCACCGAGATCATGATCAGCGGTGTTGGCTTCCGGCCGGGCGAAGACGGCGTAACCTTCACCTGGGACGGCCCCATCATAGACACTAACTTTGTGGCGGAGCCCAATGGCACCTTCAGCTACCCCATAATCGTACCGCCCAGCACCAGGGGCAAGCATACCATCGGCATCTACGGCAGCAGTTTTACACCCAAGGGCATTGTGCCTGATATAGAGTTCGAGGTCACCCCCAGCATCAAGCTGACGCCCAGCATCATAGAGAACAGCAAGGACGTCAGAATCGACGGCGCCGGCTTCAACGCACAGGAACAGATTGCAGTCACATACGATAAAATAAACGTCAACGTCAACGCGACCACGGATGACCGTGGAAGTTTTAACCTTACTTTCCAGACGCCTTACAGCCCGGGCAAGGACCACACCGTCATTGCCACGGGAAATAAAGGGGCATCGGCGCCGGCTACTCACACTTTGACGGTTCTTATACCTCCTACACCGGATCTGCGCTACCCTGGCCCCGGCGCTAGCATTCAGTCCAACGACTCGGTTATGGACGTTTTGGCCAGGATGTTCAGTTTCGTCACCGGTCTGTTCAGTAAACAGGCGGGCGGCGCAAAGGGTATGGGGGACACTACTGCAGTCACTTTGAACTGGGCTGTTAATGCAGACCAGACGGGGCTCACCTACTCGCTGCAAATATCCAGCAGCCAGGACTTTATGAACGTGGTTTTTAACAGGGACAAGATACCCTTCACAACCTACGACCTGACCAAATCAAGCCTGCCGGGCGGCGGAACTTATTTCTGGCGCGTCAGGGCAGTCAACGATTCCGGCGAGGCCAGCCCCTGGTCCAACATATGGTCTTTCCAGCTGCAACCCGGCTCGCTGCTGTCCGTAGCCATGGCCTTCACCATCGTTATCCTGCTGCTGGGCATGATTGTCTTCGGAATAATGGCCTTAATCAGCCGAAGCCGCTCCGAGTAGAAAACCGGTTGGCGCGTTTACTTGTTTTTCTGAAAGAACGTATGCTATAGTTAAAAAGCCAAAATTATAATTGGCCGCTAGGGGTGCTTTAATAAGCTGAGACTCCGCCCGGCGGAGAACCCTCGAAACCTGCCCTTGGTAATTCGAGCGTAGGGAAGCGGTTACCAGCCAAGGGTTAAGTTGACGAACATTAACTCTTGGTTTTTTATTTGGTGAAAAGAATGACACAGATAGAGTCTGCAAAACAAGGCATCATCACAGCAGAGATGAAGCACGTGGCTCAACAAGAGCGCATCGACGAGGTTTCTCTTGTTCAGTCAGTCGCAGCCGGGCGTGTCGTTATACCCGCGAATACCAGCCGGCAGTTCCCCAAAGTCTGCGGCATCGGCGCAGGCCTGCGCATCAAGGTCAACGCCAATATTGGGACCTCATCGGATATGGGCAACACCGACAGCGAGCTGGAAAAACTTAGGGTTTCAGAGCAGTATGGGACTGATACCGTGATGGATTTGAGCACGGGCGGCGATATCGCCGCCATCAGGGGCGCCGTCCTGGCGGCAGCCGCGGTGCCCGTGGGAACAGTACCGATCTATCAATGCATGATTGAGGCCGCTAATAAATACGGCCCGATCGTAAAGGCTACAGAAGACGATATCTTCAGCGCCATAGAGCAGCAGGCCGTGGAAGGCGTGGACTTTATCACGGTACATTGCGGGGTCACTCAGGCGGCTGTCCAGGCACTGAAAAGCCAGCGCCGCGTGACCGATGTAGTTTCACGCGGAGGTGCATTCCTGCTGGGCTGGATGATCTATAACCAGAAAGAGAACCCTCTGTACGAGCACTTCGACCGCCTGCTGGATATTGCGCACAAATATGATGTCACCCTTAGCCTGGGAGACGGGATGAGGCCCGGCAGCCTGGCGGATGCAACTGACCGGCCCCAGATACAGGAGTTGCTGGCACTGGGAGAGCTGGTGGAAAGGGCCTGGAAGGCAGGCGTCCAGGTCATGGTAGAGGGCCCGGGGCACCTGCCGCTGGATCATATCGGCATGAATATGCAAATACAAAAAAGCCTCTGCAAGGGAGCTCCCTTCTACGTACTCGGCCCCCTGGTCACGGACGTCGCAGCAGGCTATGACCATATAACCGGCGCCATCGGCGGCGCCGTAGCCGGTGCTTTCGGCGCTGATTTCCTGTGCTACGTGACGCCGGCTGAGCACCTTTCACTCCCTGATGCCGAGGACGTTAAAAACGGCGTAATCGCCTCACGCATAGCTGCGCATGCCGCTGATATTTTACGCAGCGGCGGACGCGCTGCCGAGTGGGACAGGAACATGTCAATGGCCAGGAAGGAGCTGAACTGGCAGAAGCAGGCCGAGCTGTCGCTTGATCCAGAGAAGTTCAAGAAGGTACACGACAAGTATGCGGTCAAGGGACGCGCCTGCAGTATGTGCGGCGACTATTGCGCCATGGACCTGGTAGAGAAATACCTTGGAATCACAGCCATTAAATGCTAAGGGGTACCATGTCAGTAGATGAAGGCAGAAATAATTTCGATCGGCACTGAGCTCTTACTCGGCGAGATAACGGACTTGAATGCCGCTTACCTCGCCAGTCAGCTACCGTTACTCGGATTAGATTTGCATTTCATATCAACCGTAGGCGATAACAAGCAGCGCATCATTGAAACCCTCAACCACTCCTGGCAGAGATCGGATATCATCATCACAACCGGCGGCCTGGGCCCCACAGAGGACGATATCACCAGGGAATCCATCGCCGAATTTTTCAACGAGAAGATCACCATTGATGAATCCCTGGTTCAGCAGTTCAGGCAGTTGTTCAAGCAGTTCGGCGTGGAGATGCCGAAAAGCAACATCAAGCAGGCCTCGGTCATCCCCTCCTGCCAGATCATCCCCAACCCGCGCGGAACGGCGCCCGGATGGTGGGTAGAGCGCGATAAGCACGTAATCGTGGCCATGCCCGGCCCGCCGGGAGAAATGCAGCAGATGTGGACTGCCGAAGTGGCCCCCAGGATACAGAGCAAATTCTGCGACGCCGTCATCTATTCCGATACACTGAAAGTCTTCGGGATGACTGAAGCGGCCATCGGTGAAATAACCAAGCCATATTTGCTGGCCAATAATCCCACAGTTGGCATTTATGCCAAGGCCGATGGAATTCACCTGCGCGTCACGGCAAAATCCGAATCTGTGGAACAGGCACGCAAACTCGTTGACAAGACCACCCGGGAAATCCGAGAACTACTGGGCGACCAGGTATGGGGCAGCGGCTCGGATACGCTGGAAACGCTGGTGACCAAAATTTTTATTGAGAAAAAACTTACGCTGGTCACCCTGGAAGCGGGTACGGGCGGGGTGCTGGCCAACAATATTACCAGCGTGGTAGATAGCCCAAAATTTTATAAATGTGGTATAGTGGTTAGCCATTGCAACATGACGAAAGAGTTTGGTGTTAATGAAACCATCATCTCCCAGTACGGCGCGACCAGCAAGGAGACGGCCAGGGAGATGGCCACAGCCATCCGCAGGCGCTTCAACACCTCGGTCGGCCTCGGATTGATTGGAATACTGGACACTCAGGATCCCGGATACAAGTTGGGCACTGTGCTCATAGGAATTGACAACGGTGTTCATAACCATGTATTCGAGCGAATATTACCGGGCACCCGTGCGCAAATAAGACAGCGTGCAGCTATTTCTGCCCTATTCGAATTAAGAAAAATCATGCAGTAGGAGATAACATGCACCTGATTATTGACGGCTTCGGCAGGAACAAAACCATTTTACAGGACGAAAATTTTATCTATGACCTGTTGAATATCTATCCAGGCAATATAGGCATGACCAAGATATCCGACCCTATCGTTTTCAGGTATTCCGGTTCCAAGCCGGAAGACTGGGGCGTATCCGGACTGGTCTTTATCGCAGAAAGCCATATAAGCCTTCATACCTTCGTCGAGCGCAGCTTTATTAATATCGACATATTCTCTTGCAAGGAGTTCGACGCTGAGCGCGTGGCCAGGGATATGATGGAAAAGTTCCAGCTGGTGCGCATGAGAAGCTGCCTGGTGCGCAGAGAATGGAACCCCGACGAGCTTAAAGAGTGCGATGAGGTGCTGGAACTGAACTCCATATGAGCGAGATAGATCCCCTTCTCTCCTCTTCAGGAAATTTTGCCGGCTTACCTCCACAGTTCTCCGATTTCAAAAACTCCAAAGTAACCATACTCCCTGTCCCCTATGACACTACCGCCGAATGGCACAGCGGATCCAGGGAAGGACCCGCGTCTATTATCGAAGCATCCTATTTTCTTGAGTGGTACGACATAGAGCTGGACAAGGAGCCGTTCAAGGTCGGCATCAACACGCTGCCAGAGATGAAACCGGTATTAAACGGCCCCGAAAACATGTCGCAAAACGTCTACCAGGCGGTCCGACATCTCCTGCAGCGGTCGAAGTTCGTCGTAATGCTGGGTGGCGAGCATTCCATCAGCCTGGGAGCAGTCCGCGCCTATAAGGAGAAATACCCTGCCTGCTCCGTGCTGCAGTTGGACGCTCATCTGGACCTGCGGGACGAGTACCTGGGCACAAAGTACGGCCAGGCCAGCGTGATGCGGCGCATCATTGAGCTGTGCCCCATTACTCAGGTTGGCATCCGCAGCATGAGCAGCGAAGAAAAAGAGTTCGTCAGCCAGAATAATTTAAAACCCTTCTTTATCGAGCAGGGACACGATCCCCTGTCGCCGGAACGCATAGTTGATTCACTGAAACAGGATGTCTATATTACGATAGACCTGGACGTTTTCGACCCTTCAATCATGCCGGCAGTGGGAACTCCCGAGCCGGGCGGCCTGCTCTGGCATCAGGTTATCAGCCTGCTGAAAACAGTGGCGGAGCGCAGGAACGTTATCGGATTCGATGTGGTTGAGCTTTGTCCTGTTCAGAGCAACTGGGCTTGCTCTTATACTGCCGCCAAGCTCATCTACAAGCTAATAGGCTACTGCCTCTAAAAAAGCTAGGGGGAATAAGGTGTTTTCCCCCGGCCTTTACAACGGCGGCGAGATTGACAGCAGGGAAATTATTGTTTAATATTTTTCGGTTTAGCGAAAAATATGGCCCCGAAACAACATCACCAGCCCGCCGATCCGGAAACAAGCCTGGGAGACACTGCTACCAGATTCCTGTTGACCGTACCCTCGGAAACAAGCTCAGAGACACAGCAGGAGGTCTTCAAGTTCATTAGGTGGTACGGCGGCGAAAGAAAAATACGCACCATCACCTCCCAGGAAATAGCCAACTACTCCGATCAATTTCAGCTGCCGACGGTGCAGGCGGCAGCCCACCTGAACGCAGTCAAGCAATTTTTATCCTTCGCTTTTAAACAGGGATACATAGGCTCTAACCTGGCAGCCCATATAAAGGTTAAAAAGGCCAGTGTGAAGTCGCAGTCCTCCACTTCGGTCAAGGCTGAAGAAGAGATAGTGCTTACCAGACAGGGCTACGATGAACTGAAGAAAAAGCTGGCTGCACTTATGGAGGAACGGCCGAAAATAGCTGAGGAACTGAGGAGGGCGGCTTCGGACAAAGATTTCAGGGAAAATGCGCCGCTGGAAGCGGCACGTGAGAAACAGGGACACGTTGAGGGCCAGATACTCGAATTGGAAAACACGTTGAAAAAAGCCAAAATAATCGAGGCCTCTAAGCAAAACGGCCTTAAGATCACCATGGGAGATACCGTCACGGTTGCTGATGCAGCCTCGGGAGAGAAAATCAATTACACGCTGGTCAGCTCCCAGGAGGCCAATATTCAGCAGGGTAAGATATCCATTGTCTCACCCATGGGACAGGCCTTGTTCAACAAGGAGGTTGGCGATACCCTGGAGGTAAGCGCCCCGTCAGGCATCATCAAATATAAAATTATGAATGTTGACAGGAGCTGAACGTGCAGTACAGATAGCTGCCACTTTAATTATTGATCGCATTAAATTATAATAGTATGGTTTTGGTATAAAAAGGCGCCGGAAGCTGGATTGATTGGTCTGCCGGGTGCCGACTCGAGACAAGGCTCTATAATCTTAGAAATTAATTAACTCTCAGGAGGTACATATGGATTTTCGACTGACCGAAGAACAGTTGGCCCGCAAGAAGGAATTCTACAAGGTCTGCGAAGAACTGGAAAAGAAAAAGCCCAAGACCTGGCTGGGATTCGAAAGCCCCTTCGACAACGAAGAGGGCTGGGCCTTCCACCGCTTCTGCGCCAAGGAATTTGCCAAGAGGGGCTGGCTTTCGCTCGGCTGGCCGCAGGAGTACGGCGGCACCGGGACCATGATGGATAAGGTGCTCTTTGCCGAGGCCCGCGGCTACTACGAGCTGCCGGGCTCCGATATCTTTGGCGTGGCCATGCTCGCCCCCACGTTGCTGGCTGCCGGCAGCGAGGAGATCAAAAAAGAGTTCCTCCCCAAGATCGCCAACGCTGAAATCATGTTCTGCGAGCTGTGGAGTGAACCCAATGCCGGCTCAGACCTGGCCAATCTCGCTGCTACCGCCATCCGCAAAGGCGACGAGTTCATCGTCAACGGCCAGAAGACCTGGAACACCGGCGCGCACTTTGCAGATTGGGCGTTCGGCGTCTACAAGTCCGACCCCAACGGCAAGAAACACCATAACCTGACTTTCCTGCTCTGCGATATGAAGAGCACGGGCGTCACCGTGAAGCCTATTCCGTATATGAACGGCTCCCATGTTTACAACGAGGTCTATCTTGACGACGTTCACATGCCGGCCAAGTACATCGTAGGACAGGAGAACGAGGGCTGGGCGGTCGTGAACGTTCTGGCAGGCTTCGAAAGGTCCAATATCGACATGGTCATGGGCCTGATCCGCGCTCAGGAAGAGCTGGTGAAGTTCTGCAACGAGAACAAGAAGAACGGCAAGATGCTGGCGGACGATCCCCTCATCCGCAACAGGCTGGCCGAACTGGCCTGCGGCATCGAAGCAGTGCGTACGCTGGCCTACCGTGTGGCCGACCAGCAAAACAGGAACGAGATGGGACTGATGGATGCTGCAGCGGTAAAGATCTTTGCCAGCGAGCTGCTGGAAAAATTCGGACAGCTTGCAACAGATATACTGGGACCCTATGGGCAGATCAAGCAATCCAAGTTCTCCAAGCTCAACGGCATAGCAGAATACAACTATCAGGCCTGCTTTGTGCCTATAGTATCCATGGGCACCAACGAAATTCAGCGCAATATCATCGCCTGGTACGGCCTCGGCCTGCCCAGAATGAAATAATTAGAGATATATTCATATAGGAGGAAAAATGGACCTTAGATTTACAGAACAGCAGGAGATATTGAAGAAGTCAGCCAAGGACTTCCTCACCAAAGAGTGCCCCAAAGCCAAGGTCAGGGAGATGGAAAAGGATCCCAAGGGCTATGACCCGGCACTCTGGCAGAAGATGGCTGAGCTAGGATGGCTCGGCTTCAATATCCCTGAGGACTACGAGGGCATGGGTTATTCTTTTGAAGACCTGACCATGCACATCGAGGAAGTAGGCAAGAATATCCTGCCCGGCCCTTACATCAGCACAGTCGTCAATACTTTCGCCGTAGTCGCCGACGGCACAGACGAGCAGAAGAAAGACCTCCTGCCCAAGATCTCCAACGGCCAGTGCATACTCACCCTGGCCTGGCTGGAAGAGAGCGGGCTGTTCGACGCGGGCGGTGTCGCCATGAAAGCCGTACACAAGGGCAATGACTACGTATTGAACGGAACCAAGATGTTTGTGGACGGCGGCCATGTTGCCAACTGGATGATCGTGGTTGCCCGCACCAAGGAAGGCAACGGCGCTGATGGAATTACCCTCTTCCTGGTGGATGCCAAGTCCCCCGGAGTCAAGGCAGAGGTCATCCCCACCATAGCCCATGACCACACCTGCGAGGTCACCTTCAAGGATGTCGCCGTCCCGGCCAAGAACGTGCTGGGCAAGGTCGACAAAGGCTGGCCCATCCTGCAAATGATCGTCAGGAAGGGCTCGATCCTGAAGTCTGCAGAATCACTGGGCGGCCTGCAGACCGTGGTTGAAATGACGGTTGCCTATTCCAAGGAGCGCGTGCAGTATGACAGGCCGATCGGAGCATTCCAGGCCCTGCAGCACAAGATGTCAGATATGTGGATAGCGCTCAGCACCAGCAGATACCTTCTGTATGAAGCAGCCTGGATGGAATCCGAAGGCCTGCCCAATGCCAAGGAAGCGTCCATGGCCAAGGCCTATATCAACGAGACCTATAAAATGGTCTCTGCCCTCGGCGTAAAGCTGCACGGCGGCATCGGCACCAGCTCGGACCATGATGTGCCGCTGTACTACCAGCGCGCCAAGGCAGCTGACACTGCTTACGGCAGCACCGATTTCCACAGGGAAATGGTTGCCCAGCAGATCGGACTCAAATAGATCACAGTGAGCTAGTAAAAACCCCCTGCCGCATGACTGGCGGGGGGTTTTTATTTACAGTGGCAATTAAATTGCCCTGCTATTGATATTATGTTATACTTTCACACGGTTTTTCAGGAGGTTAACCTAATTTGGCAGATACGATTACGGTAAAGCAGTTACTGGAAGCCGGTGCGCACTTCGGCCACCAGACAGGACACTGGCATCCCAAGATGAAGACTTACATCTTCACGCAGAGGAACGGCATACACATTATTGACCTCGAACAGACCGTTACCCTGATGAATAAAGCCTGTGCTTATGTAAGGGAGCTGGTAAGCAACGGCCAGACAATCCTGTTTGTAGGCACCAAGAAGCAGGCGCAGGATATCATCGAGGAAGAAGCTAAAAGGTGCGGTATGTTTTATGTCAACCAGCGCTGGCTGGGTGGCATGCTCACCAACTTCAACACCATACAGGCACGCATTGATTACCTGGTCAGGCTGGAGGATAAGAACTCCCGCGGCGAGCTCGACTACCTTTCCAAAAAAGATAAATTGAAGGTCGAGAAAGAGATGGCCAAGCTGAACAAACTGATGGGCGGTTTCAAGGAAATGACCACTCTACCCGGCGCCCTCTTTATCGTTGATCCCACCAAGGAAAAGATCGCTCTCAGCGAGGCGCAAAAAGTCGGTGTGAAAGTAGTGGCTACCGTAGATACGAACTGCAATCCCGACGGCATAGATTATGTTATACCGGCAAACGATGACGCCATTAAGGCTATCAAGGTCATCTGTACAAGTATTGCCGATGCAGTGATTGAGGGCAAGATGCTGGCGGAGGCTGAGCAAGTGAAAGAGTCCGAGAACGAAGAGGCGGATTCAACCGAATCGGCTGTCCTGTAAAACGCTCTTCTTGTCCCGTCGCATTACCCGGTCATGCACCTATCCTGACACGTCAAAGGAGGACAGAGTTGGATATCTCAACCGATAAAGTCAAAGAACTTCGCCAGAAAACCGGCGCGGGGGTGATGGACTGTAAGAAGGCCCTCATGGATGCTGGCGGTAATTTTGAGAAGGCCTGTGAGATAATCGCCGAGCGCGGACTGGCTATAGCCAAGAAGAAATCCGAACGTACCGCAGAACAGGGCCTGATAGAGTGCTATCTGCATACCGGCAACCATCTGGGCGTTATGGTAGAGGTCAATTGCGAAACGGATTTCGTCGCCCGCACACCCGAATTTAAAGAGCTGGCGCACAACATCGCGCTTCAAATATCGGCCATGGCTCCGCAATATGTGTCCGCCGAAGACATGCCGGCCGATGACAAGGCGGACAAGCAGGCCGTTTGCCTGCTGCTGCAGCCATATATAAAAGACCCGGCAAAGACAATCCAGGACATCATCACGGAAACGATCGCCAAGACTGGTGAGAACATAAAAGTCCGAAGATTCGTACGTTTTGAACTGGGTTATTAACATTGTCTAGCTCGAAGCCAAGGTTTAAAAGGGTCCTGCTGAAGCTCAGCGGCGAAGCCCTGATGGGCGACTGCAGCTTCGGTATAGATTCGCAGGTGCTGGACTCGATAGCCAAGCAGATCAAGCGTGCCGTCCAGCAGGATGTGGAAGTGGCAATTGTTGTAGGCGGAGGAAACTTCTGGCGGGGAGCATCAGCAGAGGCCTCGGGAATGGACCGGGCCACGGCAGACTATGCCGGAATGCTGGCCACCATTATCAACGCCCTGGCACTGCAGGACGCCCTTGAAAAGAACGACGTTGTCAGCAGGACGCAGTCAGCCATCACCATCCAGGCCATCGCCGAGCCCCATATACGCCGCAGGGCCATCAGACACCTGGAAAAAAAGCGCGTGGTCATCTTCGCCGGCGGCACGGGCAATCCGTTTATGACCTCCGATACGGCCGCGGCACTGAGGGCCATTGAGATAAATGCCGACGTGCTCCTGGTTGCCAAGAACAAGGTTGACGGCATTTACGACTCAGATCCCAGGAAGAACCCCTCAGCCAAGCGGTACCACAAGCTGACGCACAAGCAAGCTATGAACTTGCAGCTCGAGGTGATGGATATTACCGCCTTCTCGCTCTGCCAGCAGAACAAGATCCCCATAATTGTATTCGACCTCCAGGCCAAGGACAGCATTATCAAAGTCATTGAGGGTGAAGACATAGGAACGTCGGTTTCCAGTGAGGATAAGGAATGACTGATAACATACTGAAAAATGCTGATGCAAAGATGAAAAAAACTATTGAAGCCCTGACCAAGGAATTGGCGGGCATACGCACCGGACGTGCCTCGCCAGCCCTGGTGGAGCATATTAAAGTGGACTACTTCGGCGTCTTGACGCCGCTGGTACAGCTGGCATCCATCTCGGTGCCCGAGCCCAAGCTGATAGCTATTCACCCCTGGGACCGCACAATCATCAACAGCATCGATAAAGCTATTTTGAAATCAGATCTCGGCCTTAACCCCATCAATGATGGAAATACCATACGCATACAGATCCCTGCGCTGACGGAAGAAAGGCGTAAAGATCTCACCAAGCTGATCCACAAGAGGCTGGAGGAATCACGCATAACCATACGCAATGTTCGCAGGGAGATAGTGGACGAGCTCAAATCCGCCGAGAAAAACAAGGAGCTCTCTCAAGACCAGAGCATTCGCGCCGGGGAACAGCTGCAGAAGCTGACCGACAGCTACATCGAGTCAATCAATAAAATCGGCAAAGATAAAGAAGCGGAAATACTGGAGGTATAAAGAGGTCAGCCGTGCTCCGGCTGGTAACGATACGGTCCTCCACAGCTAGACTGCGTAATCTGATACTGTAAGCTGGTATCTTATTGATATGGTAGTTAAAAGGATAATCACCGGCGTCCTGATTGCCGTATTTATCGGAGTAATAATCTGGCTGGGCGATCCCTGGTTTACCCTCGCTGCCATAGCCGTTGCCGCACTGGGCTGCCTGGAGTTTTACCGCATCGTCAGGACTGAAAATATCCAGCCTCTCTCAATACTGGGCGTCGTTTTCTCCGTACTTTTCGTCCTGAATGCCCACAGCCCCTTCAGCATCACTTTGAGCCTGCTTTTTGCCCTGCTTACGGTTGTGCCGCTGATATGGGTGCTCTTTCAGAAAAACAAGGATAACGCCTTCATCAACTGGGGCTGGACGGCAGCAGGGGTACTTTATACCGGCTGGCTGTTGTCCTTCTACGTACTCATCCGAAAGTTTGAAAACGGCATGGGATGGATATTCTTGGTGCTGGCTTGCACCGCCCTGTGCGATGTCTTTGCCTATGCCGTGGGAAGCACGCTGGGCAGACACCCCATGGCGTCTTCGGTAAGCCCTGGCAAGACCTGGGAGGGTGCGGCCGGCGGGCTGGCTGCTTCAGTCCTGTTTGCTGTCCTGCTGGGCCTGCTTTTCGGCCTCCCGCTCAACTGGTGGCAGATGGTCCTGGCCGGTATTATCATCAGCCTTTTCTCTCAGATGGGCGACCTGATAGAGTCCCTTTTAAAGCGCAACATGAAGGCCAAGGACACGGGCAGCCTCCTGCCGGGACACGGCGGTATACTCGACCGCATAGACAGCCACCTGCTGGTGGCGCCGGTAGCTTATTTCCTGATACTGCTGGTAAACAATCAGGGTTGGCTGCCCCATTAACTGCGACAGCCAACCCTGTCCGAAACTACTTTATCAGTTTGCCCTTTTAGAGCGTGATATTGCCCTTTTTCAATGTCTCGGTGGGCATGAACCATTTGATGCCGGTCTTCTTGGAGATGGCTTCGCATCTCTCGGCAACCTTGTCCCAGCCCATACCTTTGGCCAGTGCGAAGGGCCCGAAGATTCCGCCGCCGCCATTGACCATTGCCAGGTCAATCTCGGCAGCGCTCTTGGCCACGCCGGCCTCAAGCAGCTTGGTTCCTTCGTTGACCTGAATGCAAATCACGTCCATAGGGTCGAAGTTGGGATCAGCCTTGCTCAGATCGATGGTGGGTCGGGCGCCGCCGGGCCACTCGAAGATGCCCTTGCCGCTCTTCTTGCCGAAGTGCCCTTCTTTGTTCATTTTCTCAATCCAGGGCTTGGGGCCAAACTCAGGTGAAAGCACTTTGCCGAAATATTCCATGCTGTGCAGTGCCACGTCCAGCCCGGCGAAGTCCATGACCTCGTAAGGGCCCATCGGTGCGCCGATGGACCTTACCTTGGCGTCAACAGCCTCGGGAACCACCAGGCCCTTGTCCAGCAGGTAGGACAGGTACAGGCCCGCCGGTGCGCCCAGCCTGTTGTAGATGAAGCCCGGGCTATCCTTCTCAACCCTGATGGCGACCATCGGGCCCCTGAAGTTCTTCCAGGCCTTCACCAGGTCGTTGGACACGTTCATGGTCTCGTCGGAGGTCTTGTCGCCGCGGATGACCTCCACCAGCGCCATCATGACCGGCGGATTGAAGAAATGCAGGCCGCAGACCTTATCCGGCCTCTTGGTGGCGCCACCGATCTTGGTGATGCTCATATTGGATGTGTTTGAAGCCAGTATGGCATCTTTGGGTGCATACTGGTCCGCTTCCTTAAATATCTTCTCCTTGAGCTCGAGTATCTCCGGTGCGGCTTCAATCATGTATTGTGCGTCCTTGACTGCGTCGGCCAGGACGGTAAAGCCGGTTATATTGGCGACCACCTTGTCAAAGGCTTCCTGCGTCATCTTTTGCTTGGTAACCTGTTTCATCAGGCTGTCTTTCATCTTGCTGACGCCTTTGTCGACAAACTCCTGTTTGATGTCGTACAGGTTAACCTTGTAACCTGCCATGGCGGCCAGCTCGGCAATGCCATGTCCCATGTCGCCGGCGCCGACCATTGCAATTGTTTTAATGTCTTCAACCTTCATTTGACCATGCTCTCCTTTATAATATTTTTACTCGCCCGTGAACTTGGCTTCTCGTTTCTCGATGAAAGCGGTCATGCCCTCGATGGCATCCTTTGAGCTGCTCACTATGGAAGAGCCGGCCAGCTCGATCTCGATGCCGGCGGCCATATTGGTATCCTGCCCCAGGACAACTGCGTTTAGAATAGCCTTGAGCGCCAGCGGGGCCCTCTTGGCCAGCGTGCCCGCGTATACCTTGGCATTGGCCAGTACTTCGCCCGGCTTGGAAACCTTATTGATCAGGCCCCAGTCATAGGCTTCCTTGGCATTGATTCTCTTGCCCATCAGGGCTATCTCCAGCGCCCTGGTACGGCCTATCAGCCTGGGCAGCCTCTGCGTGCCGCCCCAGCCGGGGATGATGCCGAGGTTAATCTCTGGCAGGCCCAGCACAGCCTTCTCTGCGTCGACCATGACGCGGAAATGGCAGGCAAGAGCTAATTCGAAACCTCCGCCCAGCGCAAAGCCATTGATGGCTGCTACAACGGGCTTGGGAAACCTTTCAATGCGGTTATATGTAATGTGCCCGTAGCGCGGCATCCACACGTTCATGGCGTCGCCGAAGCTCTTGACATCAAAGCCGGCCGAAAAAGCCGTCTCTCCGGAGCCTGTAATAATTACCGAGCGGACTGCTTTATCATTCTCCAACTCGGTCAGAGCTTTGCTGAGGTTATCCACGGCGGCATAGTTGAACGGGTGCGCCGGGGGTCGGTTCAGGGTAATAATGCCGATCGGTCCATCTTTTTCCAATATGAGAGTATCGTAAGCCATAATACCTCCTTGTTTGTTTAATTTCGCCGTACATTATAACTCAAACGAGTTAAACTGTCCCTGTTATAAGGCCCACCTCAAACCTCAGACATTATACACGAGCTTCAATCAAAGTGTAATTACATTGCAATCGTTATATGCGGCGGCTATAATATCGAGCTATCAACCGCCGATTATCAAAGCAGGAGGTTCTTCATGGCTGAGTGTTCGTACCACCCCGGAAAAGAGGCTGTTGGGGGCTGTGTCAACTGCGGGAAAATGGTGTGCCAGGCCTGCCGGACGGAGCTTCATGACAAGATATATTGCCCGTCCTGTGCCAACCAGCTCTTCGTACTGCGGTCAGAGGCGCAGCCGGCTGCGGCTGCAACCGCAGCACCTGTGACACAGGCAGAACAGCCGGCCGTGACTGAAACGACGCCTGCCGCAGCTGCAACACCGGCCCTGCAGCCCGTGAGCGGTGCCTGGTGGCTGCTGGTCATCCTGCCAATCTTCTTTGGAGGCTGGAACTTCATCGGCGGCATCATAGCCTGGGCGGTCAACAGGAACAAGGACCCCAGGAAAGCCAGGTCCATGTTAATCTGGGGCATCCTTCTGACGGTTATCTACATCGTGCTGGTGATAGGCATTGCCATACTCTTTGCCATTGGATTCCTCGAGTTTGAGGGAATGTCCTAATATTGCACCTGTGAGTCAGATGCCGCCCCGGTGGATTCCCTAAGTTCACCGGGGCCAGGCTTTCCCTTCACAATAGCTTCCAAATTCAATTTGATGTAACATAATACTGGTTCTATTCGTATCCATGGAAAGTCGACTTATCAAACTCGCCGTTTTAGGCTCAACCGGGTCCATCGGCCGGCAGTCACTGGACATTGCCAGAAAGTTCAGCAGCGAGTTCAAGGTAACCGGGCTGGCCTGCGGCAATAATGTCAAAGCCTTTGAAGCCCAGTTGCGTGAATTCAAACCCCGGCTGGCCTGCTCCGACGGGAAAATCAGCTTACCGGCAGGAACGCGGCGCGCCTCGATGGAAGAGATCGCCTCGCACCCGGACGTTGATACGGTGGTAATATCCACTACGGGCAAGGCCGGGCTGGCGCCTGCGCTGGCTGCCCTGAAGGCCGGTAAAACTCTGGCCATCGCTAACAAAGAGATACTTGTCATGGCGGGTGAGCTGATAACCCAAATGGCCGCCAGGCACGGAGCCACCATCGTTCCTATAGATAGCGAGCACAGCGCCATCTGGCAGTGCCTGCAGGGTGAAACTGGCCTGCACAGGCTGATATTGACCGCATCCGGGGGGCCGTTCTATAAGAAGCCGCGCAGCTACCTCAAGGGCGTGACCGTTGAGCAGGCGCTAAAGCATCCCACCTGGCACATGGGCAAAAAGGTCACCATCGATTCTGCCACCCTGTTCAACAAGGGCTTGGAAGCCATAGAAGCTCACTGGCTGTTCGATATCCCTTACGAGAAGATTGAGATCATCATACACCGCCAGAGCATCGTGCATTCCATGGTGGAGTTCGTGGACGGGTCTATCAAGGCGCAGCTTAGCACGCCTGACATGCATCTGCCCATCCAGTACGCGTTGCTCTACCCGCGCAGGCTGCCCAACGAGAACATCGCCCGCCTGCATTTCCCCGATATCAAAAAACTTACCTTTGAAGCGGTTAAATATAGCGATTTCCCTTGCCTCAAGCTTGCCCTGGAGGCAGCATCTGACGGCGGCACATGCCCGGCCGTTCTCTGCGCGGCGGATGAGATCGCCATTGAACAATTCCTTAAAAAAGCGATAACCTTTTTAGATATTTCCAAAATAATCGATAAAACATTGAGCAAACATAAGCGTCTGTCCAAACCCTCGCTTGATGACATCCTTCAGGCTGACAAATGGGCGCGGGATGCAGCGCTAAAAGTTGCAAAGGATAACTATTAATGTTCATACTGGCTTTCGCTGTACTGCTGATCGTCCTGGTGCTTACGCATGAGCTGGGGCATTTTGCCGCCGCCAAGATGTGCAAGGTCAAGGTCGAGGAGTTTGGCATCGGCTTTCCCCCCAGAATATGGGGTTTCAAACGCGGCGAGACGATCTACTCGATCAACGCCATTCCCTTTGGTGGATTCACCAAGCTGCTGGGCGAAGAGGACCCCTCCAAGCCTGGCAGCCTGGCCAGTAAGAGCATCCCCGCCAGGATTTTCGTACTCAGCGCCGGCTCGCTGCTAAATCTCCTATTACCCGTACTGCTCTTCTCCCTCAGCTTTATGATTCCCCACGATATGACGCTGGAGAACGTGATAATCCAAGATGTCGCCACCGATTCGCCAGCCCAGGCTGCCGGCATACTGCCCGGTGACAGGGTACTGGAGATAAACGGCCACGAGGTTAAGAACCGCGTTGATGTCAGCTATCAGATACAGCTTAACCTGGGCAATCAGATCAGCATGCTACTGCAGCAGCCCGACTCCAGCCGGAAGACTGTAGTAGTGATGCCGCGCTGGAAACCGCCGCAGGGCCAGGGCGCCACCGGAGTGGTGCTGACCTACTCGGACAACCGTACTGTGGTTGAATCCATGCCCTTCTGGCAGGCCATTCCGTCCAGCATCACCCATAGCTGGGATATACTGGCCCTGTTCAAGAACGAGGTAATCAGCTGGTTCGTCCGGCAGACCACCCCACAGCTGGCAGGGCCAATTGCCATCGCACAGCTGACGGAGGGCGTGGTTCAGTCAGGCTTCAGCGCCTACCTGGAGTTCACGGCGCTGATCAGCATCAACCTGGGCATCTTCAACCTGCTTCCCATACCCGGGCTGGACGGTGGCAGGCTCATTTTCGTGCTGCTGGAGTGGGTCAGGCGCGGCAAACGCATATCCCCCCAGAAGGAGGGCCTGGTGCACTTGATCGGCTTCATTGCGCTGATAGTGCTGATACTCGTCATCAGCTACTTTGACGTATCAAGGCTTATCAGGGGGGAAAGCCTGCTCCCTTGAAAAACAGACGCTTTTCTATACCGGTGCGCATCGGCAAGGTCATAGTCGGTGGCGGCGCACCGATTTCGGTCCAGTCCATGACCAAGACCGATACAAGGAATGTCTCCGCCACCATCAGACAGATAAAAAAGCTTGAAAGCTGCGGCTGTGAGATCATCAGGGTGGCCGTGCCGGACAGCGAGGCCGCAGAGGCCATATCACGCATTAAAAAGGGCGTCTCCATACCGCTTATTGCAGATATTCATTTCGACTATCGCCTGGCGCTTCAAGCTATGAAACGAGGGGCCGACGGCCTCAGATTGAATCCCGGCAACATTCGCGATCCCGAGCAAATTAAGAAAGTCGTAAAGGCAGCCAAAGAAAGGCAGATCCCCATACGCATCGGCGTCAATTTCGGCAGCCTGCCCGCCCGTAAAAAGACGGTAACCACAGTCAGCTACATGGTGAACCTGGCTATGGAACAGGTCAGGCTGCTGGAGAGCATGGACTTCAACTTCATCAAGATAGGGTTGAAAGCCTTCGACGTCCCCACCACCATTGCCGCCTACCGGAGCATCGCCCGTAAAACGCAGTACCCGTTACATCTGGGCATCACGGAGGCAGGCCTTCCTCCGGCCGGCATTATCCGCAGCGCGGTCGGGATCGGTATATTGCTGAACGAGGGCATCGGCGACACCATCCGCGTATCGTTGACAACTCCTCCCGAAGAAGAGGTATGCGCCGCCTATGAAATCCTCAAGTCCCTTGACCTGCGCCGGCATGGCCCGGTGCTGGTGAGCTGCCCCAGCTGCGGCAGGACGGAGGCTGATATCATCGGCCTGGCGCGCCAAGTGGACAAATACCTGGAAAAGGTTGATAAACCGCTTAAAGTAGCGGTCATGGGCTGCATTGTGAACGGTCCCGGCGAGGCCAGGGATGCCGACGTGGGAATCGCCTGCGGTAAAGGGCGCGGGGCCATCTTCAGGAAGGGCAGGGTGCTGCGCAGCGTGGACGAGGCGGACTTCTACCAGGCCCTGGTCGGGGAGATCAGGAGGCTGGCCAACTAACCCATCCAGTTTTAAATTGGCCGGGAAATATTCTAAAATACGCTGATACTTTGACTTGAGAGGTTTAAGATATGCGTTTCTCCAGACTGCTGGGCCGGACCTTAAAAGAGCCGCCTTCCGACGCGGACTGTATCAGCCATCAATTCCTGGTCCGCTCCGGCATGATACAGCAGGTGGCCACTGGCGTATATGCATTTATGCCCATGGGCTGGAGGGCGCTGAAGAAAATAGAGCAGATCATCCGCGAGGAGATGAATGCCGCCGGCGGGCAGGAGTTGATGATGCCCTCGCTGCAGCCCATAGAGCTGTGGGAGAAGTCAGGCAGGCTGCCCTCCTTCGATAAGACCATCTTCATCGTCACCGACCGCAAGGAGCACAGGCTGGCCATCGGCCCCACGCACGAGGAGATCATCACTGACCTGGTCAGGCGCACGGTTCAAAGTTACCGGGACCTGCCGCAGATGCCCTACCAGATCCAGAACAAGTTCAGGGACGAGCCCAGGCCGCGCGGCGGGCTGCTGCGCGTGCGTGAGTTTTTCATGAAGGACCTTTACAGCTTCGACATCGATGAAGAGGGGCTGGAGCAGAGCTACCTGAAGATGGTGCAGGCTTACAAGAACGTTTATTCCCGCTGTGGGCTGCCCACCGTGATGGTGGAGGCCGACAGCGGCGCCATCGGCGGCAAGGCCTCGCACGAGTTCATGCTCATCACCGAGAGCGGCGAGGACGAGATCATCTCCTGCTCCAAGTGCGACTACTCGGCCAACATGGAGAAGGCCGTCAGCATAAAGACCGCCAATCCCAAAGAAGAGCTATTGCCCATAGAAGAGGTGTCCACACCCGGGCTGAAGTCCATCGACGAGGTGGCAACCTTCCTGGGTATAAAGCCCAACCAGACGCTCAAGGCCGTCTTCTACGTGGCCGACGGTGCCGTGATCTTCGTTGTCATCCGGGGCGACCTTGACGTGAACGAAATCAAGCTGAAGAACGTGCTCAAGTGCAGCGACCTGCACATGGCCGGCGAGGACGAGGTCAATGCCGCCGGGCTGGTGGCAGGCTATGCCTCTCCCATGGATATCAAGGGAGTTAAAATCGTCGGCGATGACTCCATCAAGCTGGGCGTCAACCTGGTGGCTGGCGCCAATAAGCCCGACACCCATCTCAAAAATGTTAACTATCCGCGGGATTTCAAGGTTGACGTCATGGCCGATATCGCCCGGACCTGCGCAGGCGAGACGTGCCACAAGTGCAAAGGCAAGCTGCTCACGCAGCGGGGTATCGAGGTAGGCCATGTCTTCAAGCTGGGCACCTTCCTGAGCGAAAGGCTGGGCGCCTGCTATCTGGACAAGGACGGCGTCACCAAGCCCATTGTTATGGGAACCTACGGCATCGGCGTGGGCAGGCTGCTGGCCGCTGCTGTGGAGCAGAACCACGATGAAAAGGGCATTATCTGGCCGCTGCCCATAGCACCCTACCAGGTTTACCTCTGCCCGCTCAAGATGGAAGACCCCAAGGTTGCCAAAGCCGCTGAGAAAATCTACATAGACTTCGAAAAAGCCGGCATAGAAGTCCTCTATGATGACAGGGAGGAATCGCCGGGCATCAAGTTCAACGATGCCGACCTGATCGGCATACCGCTGAGGGTGGTGATCAGCCCGCGCACGCTGCAGAGCGACAGCGCGGAGGTCAAGTGGCGTAAAGAGAAGGGAGCGGACATACTGCCTCTGGCCGGCCTGACCGCGGCTGTTAAGAAGGCCCTGACCTGAGTCCGTATTGATACAGTGCCGCCAGGCACCTGATGGCGATCACCGCTGAGGGAAAGACCGGTATTGAATGGGTCTCCAGCCAGATATTTATTTCCGTGTCCATCTTCAGCATATGCGGCGGCCAGGTCACCAGCGGCTTGCCCTTCTTGGCTGCCGTTAGAAAGGGCATACACAGCATCTCCGCATCCACGGGAAATCCCATGGGCGGCAGCTGCACCGCCATGCAGTCCACGTTGTCATCGTCAGCCATGGCCTCGATAAAGGCGCCGTGATTATTGACCAGCCCGTGAAAAGTGTAGATTATGCCGAAATCGTAAGGGTTCAAGGAAATCTTCCAGGGTGGAAGGGAGCCCTTCAACCTCTCGTAGCTGGCCTCGCTGGGACGGGCCAGTACAAGTCCGTTCTTCAGGCAGGCGTCCGTGGACAGCACGGCCTCGCCGCCGGGGAAGGTAGCCAGTGCAACACGGTTCCCCCTGGGCGGCTTGAGAAAGGAAAAGGCCTTGGCCAGGTAAAAGAAATCATCCAGCGTTTCGGCCTTGATGGCTCCCGCCTGTTTCAGGGCGGCATCAAAGACAGCCTCGTTACCCCGCACCAGGGATCCGGTATGTGACATGGCGGCCCTGGCGCCTGCTTCCGTCCTGCCACCCTTCAAAACGATCACCGGCTTCCTCCGAGAGGTTTCTTTGAGAAGTTCAAAGAACCTCCGGCCGTCTCCCTTGATTATCTCCAGGTGTATGCCAATGACCTCAGTCTCCGTGTCCTGTGATAGGTATTCCAGCACCTCAACCTCGTTGATATCCATCTTGTTGCCCAGGTCGATCAGCTTGCTGAGGCCCAGGTGAAAGTCCTGCAACAGCCAGTTGAACCTGGGCTCATACAGGCCGGACTGGAAGATAAACGATACGTTTCCCGCCGGCAGCTCATTCAAAGGGAAGAAGCTGACGGCCAGATTGCTGCGGCTGTTGATGGGGCTGAGTGCGTTGGGGCCTATGGTCCTGACGGCCTTCTCCTTCAGAATTTTCTTTATCTCGTCCTGGGTTGCCTTGCCTTCTTCTCCTATCTCGGCGAAGCCCCCGGCGACCAGCACTACGGCTCCCACCTTATCTGCCGGCAGATCACGCACAACGTCCAGCACGTTGCGCGCCGGCACCGAGATAACGACCAGGTCAACGTACTCCCCGATATCGCTGAAGCTTTTATACGTTTTCAGCCCTATAATATCTTCCGACCTGGGATTGACGGGATAAATCCTGCCCTTGTAGCCGAGCTTGAGCAGGTTGTTGACCAGGTGATAGTTAACGGAGAAAGGATTTTGGGTAGCGCCGATGATGGCTACGCTTTTAGGATTCAAAAAGCGGTCTAAGAAATTCTGCATATATTTAGAGGGACTTGAAATCCCTCACCCCTGGCCCCTCTCCCAGGAGAGGGGATTTCTTATTATCTTAGGGGACTGGTGTCCCTCTTCAACGCCCTAACGACTCAGGATCTCAGGCTGGCGCCTGTTTCCTTGGCCAGCCTGTCCAGCAGTTTTTTCTGCTCGGCGTCCACTTCTTCGTCCTTCAGGGTATGGTCGGACGCCTGGTAGGTGAGCCTGAAGGCCATCGATTTCTTGCCGGCCGGTATCTGCTCCCCGGCATAAAGATCGAACAGTTTCACCTCAGCAACCAGGCTGAAGCCCTGCATGATGCCGAGAAGCGTCTTATACGTCACTTCGTCGCTTACAATCAGCGCAATATCCCGTGTAGTGCTGGGATATTTTGAGGCCGGCTGATAGACGGGACGCTTGGAGGCCAGCTCGGCCAGCTTATCCACATCGAGCTCAAACAGGAAGGCGGTGTCGCTGATATCGAAGGCCGCCAGGACTTTGGGGTGAAGCTCTCCCAGGACGCCCAGCCTGGCTTTCCCAACCATGATATCGGCGCATTTGGCCGGGTTCAATGACGGGTCTTCACCGGGCATGAAATCGGCCTGGATCCCGTACCTGTCGAGCATGGCTTCCACCACGCCCTTGACCAGGTAAAAATCAACGGACCGGGGTTTAACCTGCCAGTAGTTCTCCGGAACTACGCTGTCGACCGCGGCGCAGAGCATCTCCTTCTCACGCGGCAGGTCCTTCTTGCGCGGTATATACACCTTGCCCACTTCAAATAGTCGAATATTGCTCTCGCGGCCGCGCTGGTTGCGCGCCAGCACTGAAAGCACGCCCGCCCTCAGGCTGGTTCGTAAAAACTCCAGCTCGCGGCTCATAGTGTTAAATATCCTGAGCGGCCCTATTTCAGCCAGGCCCGGCCTGGCCGACAGCTTCTCCAGCGCTTCCTGGCTGGTCAAAGCATAGGTGATGATCTCCTGGAATCCGCAGGCAATCATTACATCCCGCAGCCCGCGCCTGAAAGTGAACAGCGGTGCGCTTTCCCCCTCGGGCAGAGCAGAGCTCAGCATTGAGGTGGGTATATTATCGTAGCCGGTCACGCGGGCCACCTCTTCCACTAGATCGGCCGTGCAGTTGATATCGTTCCTCCACCAAGGATGAGACACCTCGATCACGCCGGTTTTCAGCGTGCAGCCCAGGCTCAAAGCTTCAAGGCATCCCTTTATGGCACTGGCGCCCAGCTCAATGCCCAGCAGCCGCTTCACATCGTGCGGCGTGATGGTTACAGGCTGCCTCTTGGCCTTGCCCGGGTATACGTCTATAATCCCCTTTGCCGCCTTTCCGCCACCCAGGTCTACCATCAGCTGCGTCGCTCTCTTCACAGCCATGGCCGCCAGCTCGGGGTTCAATCCCCGCTCGAACCTGGCTGATGCCTCGCTGCTCATCTTGAGGCTCTGGTTGCCCCTGTGTATGGCAGCCTGGCTGAAGTTGGCTGACTCCAATAAAATAGTTGTGGTATATTCACGCACTTCCGAGCTCAGTCCACCCATTATGCCCGCCACCGCCACGGCCCGCTCGGCGTCGGCAATCAGTAAAATATCGGGGGTGTACTTGCGCTCGACTTCGTCCAGCGTGTACATCACCTCACCCTCGGAGGCGCGTCTGACAATGATCTTCTGTCCCTTTATCTGCTTGTAGTCAAAGGCGTGCAGCGGCTGCCCCAGCTCCAGCATTACGTAGTTGGTCACGTCCACGATGTTGTTTATAGGCCGCATGCCGCAGGCGGCTAAACGGTCCTGCATCCAGGCGGGCGAGGGGCCTATCTTGATGCCGTCGATGACCGTGGCGCAGTACCTGGGGCACAGGTCGGGGTCTTTGATCTCCACGCTGGCATACGACTCCACGGCTTTAGTGGACTCGGCATAAGTCATATCAGGCAGGCGCAGCTTTTTGCCCGTGAGCGCTGCGGTCTCGCGTGCAATGCCGGTGATAGAAAGGCAGTCCGCCCTGTTCGGCGTGATGTCGATGTCGAAGATGGCGTCGCCCAGGTAAGAGCTCAGTGGCTTCCCTATCTCGAACCCGGCGGGCAATACCAGGATGCCCTCGTGGTCGTCCGAGATGCCCAGCTCTTTTTCCGAGCAGATCATGCCCTCAGAAACCACGCCGCGTATCTTGGCCGGCTTGAGCTCTTCCAGCAGGCCGGTATGGCCGTCGTAGAGCTTTGCGCCGACCGATGCGAAAGCGATTATGTCACCTACCACCAAATTAGGGGCGCCGCAGACCACGGTCTTCTGGCCCTTGCCCAGGTCCACGGTAGCCAGCCTGAGCCGGTCGGCATTGGGGTGGGGCTTGACCTCGGTTATCCTTCCGGTTATAACGTTATCCCAGCTGCCGCCTATGACATGGATGTCCGATACCTCCAGGCCAGCCAGAGTCAGCTTGTCGGCCAGCTCCGCGTTGGGGACGTCCACGTCCACATAGTCTTTGAGCCACTTAAGCGGTACTTTCATCGGCCTGCGTTAAAACTGCTTTAAGAACCTCAGGTCATCGGCGTAGAACAGGCGGATATCGTCTATGCCGTAGCGCAGTATCGGTATCCTTTCCACGCCCATGCCGAAGGCAAAGCCTGAATATTCCTCAGGGTCTATGCCGCACACCCTGAGCACCTCGGGGTGTATCATGCCTGCCCCCAGTATCTCTATCCATCCGCTGTTGCCACACAGCCGGCAGCCCTTGCCGCCGCACATGAAGCAGTCAATGGCTATCTCCACGCCCGGCTCCACAAAGGGAAAATAGTCACAGCGGAAGCGGCATTTACGGTCATGGCCGAACAACCTGCGGGCGAACTCAAACAGCGTGCCCTTGAGGTCGGCCATGGTGATATTCTTGTCAACCGCAAAGCCCTCCACCTGGGAGAACATCCACTCGTGTGTGGCATCCGTGGCTTCGTAGCGATAGACCCTTCCCGGAGCAATTACACGCAGCGGCGGCTTGGTCTTCTCCATTACGCGTATTTGCATAGGGGAGGTGTGTGTGCGCATCAGCATCGGCATTTTCCCGCTGTCGGTCCTGTAGTCCACCCACAGCGTGGCAAAGCTGTCGCGTGCGGGATGCTCGGCAGGCATGTTGAGGGCCTCGAAGTTGTAATACTCCCACTCCACCTCCGGCCCCTCGGCAACCTGGAAACCCATGCTGATAAAAATATCGCAGATCTCTTCAGTGGCCCGGGTGGTGGGGTGCAGACGGCCTATCTGCTGCGGCTCGCCCGGCAGGGTTATGTCAATCTTCTGGCTTTCCAGTTTCTGGTGGCTGGTGCTGACAAGCTTGCTCTTGTGCTCTTCCAGCAAAGCTTCGAGATTGGTCTTGACCTGGTTGGCCCTTGCTCCCAGGGCGCGCCTTTCCTCTATTGGTACGTCACCCAGGGAACGTAAAATGGTGATCAGCTTGCTTTTGCGGCCAAGGTAGCGAACACGCCACGCTTCCAGCTCTTCAGGGCTGCTTATCTTATGTAGTTCTGCATTGGCTTGCGCGGCGACTTCTTCAACTTGGTCCAACATCGCTGGTCTTTATGCGGGTTCAGCTTTTACTTGTTCGGCTGCCAGCTTGACCAGGTCAGAGAATTTAGCCGGGTCCTTCACGGCGATATCGGCCAGCAGCTTGCGGTTGATATTTACCTCTGCCTTGGACAGGCCATTTATGAACTGGCTGTAAGTCAGGCCGCCGGCCCTGGTAGCTGCATTGATCCTGGCGATCCACAGCCTGCGCATATCTCCCTTGCGCTCCCTGCGGTGCTCATAGGAGTAGTCCAGCGCATGGAGCATGGACTCGTGTGCAATCCTGAAAAGGGAATGCCGCTTGCCCCTGTGGCCCTTGGTCAGCTTGAATACTTTCTTATGGCGTCTGCGGGTCAGAATCCCGCCTTTTACTCTCGGCAATTGACTCCTCCTGAATACCTAGTGATAGGGTAATACTTTCTTTAGTCTCTTGACGTCTGCTTTGTTCACGGGGATAGTCTCGTCATACAGGCCTTTGACGCTGGCAGACTTCTTACGCCGGAAATGGCTCTTGCCCTGCTTGACGCGCATGATCTTGCCCGTTCCCGTGAAGTGAAAACGTTTTTTAGCTCCCTTGTGTGTCTTAAGTTTAGGCATTTATACGGTTTCCTTGATCTTAATATCTTTTATTTCTGCGGGCTCTTTGACCTCTTTGGCCTGCGCCTGCTTGGCGGAGATAGGAGAGAGTATCAGGCTCATGATCCTGCCCTCATGCACCGGCTGGCCGTCAAGCTGGGCAATGCCCTTCAAATCAGCGGCAACCTTCTGCAGCACCCTGATGCCAAGCTCCGGATGCACCATCTGCCTGCCGCGAAATACCACAAATACCCTGACCTTATCTCCTTCAAGGATAAACTTCTTGGCCAGGTTGATCTTTATACCAAGGTCATGGTCCTTAACCTGCGGCCTTACTCTGATCTCTTTCAGCAGGCCGGACCGTTGACCGCTGCGTACCTTCTTTTCTTTCTTGGTTTGCTCGTACCTGTATTTACCGTAATCCAGGATCCTGCATACGGGAGGGGTAGCTGTCGGCGCCACCTCTACAAGGTCCAATCCTTTCTCATTCGCCATCTGTTGGGCTTTTTCGATCGGCAGAACGCCGACCTGCTCGCCACCTTCACCTATCAGTCTTACCTCCTTGGCCCGGATGCGGTGATTGATATTCAACTCCTTAAATATGTTGTTCAAAACCTCCTGTTATTTAAGATTTTACGAATTAAAATATATCATATTCTATAGCTATAAATCAAAGTTTGTTCAGTTCGCGGGAGTCTGCCACGGCTTTGAGCCGCTCCAGGAACGCATCATAGCTCTGAGAACCCAGGTCCTCCCCGCTGCGCAGCCTGACCGAGACCGTGTTACTCTCCATCTCCTTGTCGCCCACAACCAGCATATAGGGAACCTTATTGAGCTGCGCCTCCCTTATCTTCAGGTTCATTCGTTCGGAGCGGTCGTCCAGCTGTACCCGCAAGTCCTTTGACCGCATATCTTCGAACAGCTTCCTGGCGTAATCATTGTGCCTGTCGGCTATGGGGATGACCACCGCCTGAACCGGCGCCAGCCATACGGGAAAAGCGCCGCCGTAGTGCTCGGTCAGACAGGCGAAAAACCTCTCCATGCTGCCCAGCACGGTGCGGTGGATCATGACCGTGCGGTGCTCCTGGCCGTCCTCGGCCACGTAGTTGACGTCAAAGCGGTCAGGCATCTGGAAATCAACCTGTATGGTCGGCCCCTGCCACAACCTGCCCAGAGCGTCCTTCAGCTTGACGTCAATCTTGGGCCCGTAGAATACTCCCTCGCCCGGGTCGACGTGATAGGCGATCTTAAGCTTCTCCAGCACGTTGCGCAGAGCTGCGGTGGCCATATCCCAGCTTTCCTGGCTACCCACGGCCTTCTCCGGCCGGGTGGAAAGCATCATCTCATATTCCGAGAAACCGAAGGACTTCATCATGAACTGGGCCAGCTCTACCACGTCCCTGACCTCGGATTCGATCTGGTCTGGCCGGCAGAAGATATGGGCGTCATCCTGCGTGAAGCCCCTCACCCTGGCCAGCCCGTGCAGCACGCCCGACCTCTCGTAGCGGTAGACTGTGCCCAGCTCGGCATAGCACATGGGCAGGTTGCGGTAGCTGCGTATCTGCGTTTTGTACATCAATATATGGAAGGGGCAATTCATGGGCTTCAGCACGTATTCGATCTCGTCGATCTCCATGGGCGAGTACATGTTCTCACGGTAGAAGTTCCAGTGGCCGCTGATCTTCCACAGGTCGACCTTGGCTATGTGTGGAGAATAGACGATATCGTAGCCGCGGCGCCTGTGCTCGGCCTTCCAGAAGTCCTCGATCAACTGTCTTACTGTGGCTCCCTTGGGATGCCAGTAGACCAGGCCGGGCCCCGCCTCCTCGTGCAGGCTGAACAGGTCAAGCTCCTTGCCCAGCTTTCTGTGGTCACGCTTGGCAGCCTCTGCCAGGCGCTCCAGGTACTCGTCCAGCTCCTTCTGGCCGGCGAAGGCCACGCCGTAGATCCTCTGTAGCATGGGCCGCTTCTCGTCGCCGCGCCAGTAGGCGCCGGCCACGCTGGTCAGCTTGAAGGCCTTTATCAGGCCGGTGGACTTGACGTGCGGGCCCCGGCAGAGGTCGGTGAAAATGCCGCTCTTATAGATCGAGACCTTGTCCTCGCCAAGGTCCTTTATAAGCTCCACCTTGTAGGGCTGGTCGGTAAAGAGCTTTAGAGCCTGCTTGGCCGTTATCTCCTCGCGCTCAAAGGGCAGGTCAGCAGCTATCAGTTCCCTCATTTTTGCCTCAATGACCGGCAAGTCTTCCGCCACCAGCGGCCTGGGAAGGTCGAAGTCGTAGTAGAAGCCGTCCTCGATGGCCGGCCCGATGCCGAACTTGGCCTCAGGGAATAGCGACTTCACAGCCTCGGCCATTACATGGCTGGCCGAGTGACGCATGGTTTCCAGCTCGGTCAATTTACCTTCTTCTGCCATTTCTAAACTCCCTTCCAGTCCAAATAAAAACCTCACGCCTGTGGCAGCGGGAGGTTGCTCGTCAGGTACGCCTTATATCTGAACGTACAGTCGCAAAGTGCCACTGATTATAACAGCCTGCATATACGGGCGCAAATATGTAAAGGCCTGCCGCGGCTAGCCTTTAATCAAACTGTCCAGATTCACGTTTTCTTTGATAAGCCCGGCCAGCAGCTCGATCTCGGCCTTGTCCTTACTGGTGATGAGAGGCGTCAGGGCTTCGATCTGCCTGGCAGTCTCGTACACACCGGGCGAGACCAGCAATACGGGTATCTTCTTCTCAGCCGCCTTGGCCAGTATGTTCTGCGCCGGAAGGATACTGTTGGTCAGCACCACAGCCGCCGTACAGCGGTCCTCGAACGAGGCCAACAGCATATCGGCCCGGTCGCCACTGGTGACCACCAGCTTGTTCTCCCGGTGAAAAGCCGGATCGGAATAGGCCGACTCGACGGAAGCCGCTCCCACGTATATGTTGCTGATGCGCCGGTTGAGCCACTCCTCACCCGCCGCCACCCGGGCCAGCAGGTACTGCGAGAGGTACTCCATGGAGAAGAAGGTCAGCTCCTCTCTGTAAGGCAGTATTCCCAGTATTTTCACGCCCTCTTTCTCGATGATGGGCACGAACACGTTTTTGAAGTCTGCCACGTTGTGCAACTTGTTTATAATCACGCCGGCGAAATCTATGCCTTTTAGCTCCAGGTGCTTCTTGATAAAAATGACGTTATCTACGATATAGTTCTCGTCTCCGCCCACGACCAGCACCAACTTTCCCTCCAGGTACTGCGCCAGTGAGAGCACGTCCAGGTAAAAGGAGATCCCGTACTCGATATCCTTGCCACCCTCCACCAGCAGCAGTTCCTTGCCCCGCCCCACTTCCTGTGCCATCTGAAGCACGCGGCCTTTGGCGCCGGCCTCATCGTATTTAAACCTGAGCTTGAGGTGCTCGAAGCCCATCGTCATGTCCTCAGGGTCCTGCTGCAGGCCGAAGATATTGGTCATCAGTGCGGCATCATAGTCCCACACCCGTTTCTTGCGGTATACCAACCGGTCGCCCAGCGGCTTGATATAGCCGAAGCTCATACCAGAGGCCCTGGCCAGCCCCACCATCACGCTCGTCTTGCCCGCGTTGTCGTCCATAGACCCGATAATCAGACTCTTCATTGGATCGCCTCCTGCCTGCTAAGTAGTATCCTGACGTCGACAGCCCGTATTCCTTCACCGTAATCGTAGGCCACCAGCGGATTTATCTCAATGTCCGAGATATCCTTGAACTGCTTCAGGCACGTGCCCACCCTGAGCACTGCATCCGCCAGCGCATCTATATCCTTGCGCTTCTCACCCCGTACGCCCAACAGCAGTGGATAGGTCTTTATCTCGCTGATCATACGGCCCGCCTCCCTCTTGCCCAACGGGAAGGCGCGGAAGCTGATATCCTTCATCACTTCAACATAGATCCCACCCAGGCCGAACATAACTATCGGCCCGAAGGAGATGTCGCGATGGGCGCCCACAATCGTCTCCACGCCCGGCCTGACCTGCTCCGCCACCTCGATTCCCTCGATGCGCGCCTGCGGGTTATAGCGCCGGCAGTTCTGCAATATGGCCTCGTAGGCATCGGCCACTTCGTCCTTGTTGTCGATGTCCAAGGCCACGCCGCCGGCATCGCTCTTATGCACGATATCCCTGGAAACCACCTTCATGACCACCGGGTAGCCCGTGCCCTCTGCCAGATTCACTGCCTCCTCGAGGCTATGCGCTATGTTGCTGGCCGGCCCGGCTATGCCGATTGCATGCATGATTTGCTGAGCCTCCTGTGCCAGCAGGAAGCGCCTGCCATCAGATCTCACCCCCTCGATCACGCCTTTAATAGTTTTACCGTCTATCTCAATCGGCTCGATGGCTTCAATGGGTTCCTTCTTCTGCCTGTAGTTATTGTAAATTGCGCCCAGGCAGGAGGCGGCCTCCAGCACCTCGTTGAAAATAGGCAGGCCCAGCACCTTTAGCCGGCTGACCGTGTCCTCCACCCGCTCGCCGCCGACAAAAGAGAACATCAAGGGCTTCTGCAGGACTCCCGCCGCGAAGCGCCGCTCGGCCTGCTCCGCAAACTTGTCCGGCTGGAAGACCCCTGCCTCACACCCCAGGCAGAGTATGGAGCTGATGTTATCATTCTGCAGGGCCGCATCTATAGCTGTGAAATAGTTATCCGCTGTAGCCTGCCCGGTCAGGTCCACCGGATTCTTCAGCGAGCCGAACTCCGGCACGACACTGCTAAACGTCTTTTTCAGGTCCGGGAGGTTGTCATACAAGTTGATTCCGTATCTCTCACAGGCATCGGCCGTCAGCACGCCGATGCCTCCTCCGTTGGTTATGATCACCGTGTTCTCGCCCTGAGGCTGGGGAGTGCTGGCCAGGAACTTGCACCAGTCCATGGCCTCCTGAATGCCCTCCGCCCTGATCACGCCGCACTGCCTGGCTATGTCGTCGAATACCTTGTCCTCGCCTGCCAGCGACCCGGTATGGGAGGCCGCAGCCATGGCACCGCGCTTAGACCGGCCCGATTTAACCACCACGACCGGCTTTATTTTGGTGGTCCTCATCAATACGTCCACCAGCCTCTCGCCGTTGGTCACGCCCTCGATATACATCATGACCACCCTGGTATTGGGGTCCGCCGCCAGGTAGCGCAGAATGTCGTCGTCGTCCAGGTCCGCCTTGTTGCCCATAGATACGATGGCCGAAAGGCCGATGTTCTCCACTTTCGTCTTGCCTATCATGGCCACGCCCAGCGCGTCGCTCTGCGTAACGATGGCAACGTTGCCTGCGGTGATGCCGGACGGGCCGAAGGTGGCGTTCATGGACGAGACGGCCGAGTAGATGCCGATGATATTGGGGCCGAGCAGGCGCATATCGTGTTCACACGCGTAGCTTACTATCTTCTTTTCTTCCCCGGTATTGCCTACCTCGGAAAAGCCGGATGTGATAACGGCGGCGAACTTAACTCCCTTATCGGCGCAGCTCTTAACGGCATTGAACACCGCACTTGCCGGTATTATGACCACGGCCAGATCTATCTCGCCCGGTATCTCCTCCACCGTCCTGTAGGCCGGGAGCTCCAGTATCTCTCCGCCCGCCGGGTTGACGGGGTATATGCTACCCCGGTAGCCCCCGGCAACCAGGTTGCTCATAAGGCTATTGCCCAGCTTCCCCTCTTTGGCGGAAGCGCCTATGACCGCCACAGAGCGGGGCTCGAAAAGATACTTAATATCCTGCATGCCGCCCCAGAAACTTATATTCCACGCTGCTTTAGAGATTTTATATCTTTTCCGCCTAATAAAAAACCCGGCGGCGCAGGAGAAAGCCGCGCCGCCGGGCTGGTTTGTGACAAAGTTATATTCAGTCCTGCACCGGTTGGAACGTTCCCAGCAGCACGCCCCCGTCGATGATTATCTCGGTGCCGGTGGTATAGCTCGAAGCGTCAGAGGCCAGATAGATGGCTGCGCCCGCTATGTCATCGGGGTCACCCAGGCGGCCCATAGGAAGCATGCTTTCCAGGGCCTTTTTCTGCTTGGCTGCCTCTTCGGGAGAAAGATGAAACCAGTGAGAGTTCATCATCTTGGTATCGATGGGCCCCGGTGCAATGGTGTTGACCCGTATATTGCAGCCGGCCAGTTCCGTAGCAAAAGCCTTGCTGATCATGCGCACGCCGGCCTTGGATATGGAATATACGCTCACACCTAGCTCGGGTTTGAAACCGTCTATGGAGGCGACGTTGATGATCTTTCCTCCGCCCTGCTTTTTCATGATATTAGCCACGGCCTGGCTGGTGAAATACAGGCCCTTGAGGTTGAGGTTTATGATGGTATCCCACAGCCGCTCATCCGACTTAAGCACGCTGGCCATGGCGGGACTGGCTCCGGCGTTGTTGACCAGTATATCGATCCTGCCGCTGAGCTTCTCCAGTGCGGCGTCCACCATCTTGCCGATCTCCTCGTACTTTCCGAGATGAGACTGAAGGGGGAATGCCTCTCCCCCGGCCTTTTTAATCTCCGCCGCCGTCTCCTCCAGGTCCTGAATTTTACGGCTTGTTATAACCACCTTTGCCCCGGCCCTGGCAAAGCCCACGGCAATGGCCTTGCCTATGCCGCGCCCGCCGCCGGTCACGATGGCAGTCTTGCCTTTCAACGAAAATCTGGATAAATCGAACATATTGGTAAACCTCCGATTATTTTATGGCTTTACAAGGCATATAAGGGAAGAAAGCACGCCAGAGGAAAATGATAAGCCAAGTCAGGCAGATTTTCAAACCCGTGTGTTATGCGGCATGCAATGGACTATTTAAATCCGGCGGTTTCTGGTATTCTGTATCGGCAGCAGCTATCCGGCATTGAGCAGACCCTTCCCTGAGCACATTTTCGACCTGCTGCGGAAGTATTAAGAGGCGAGGCCTGCATCCGCTTGGCGCAGGCCGCAGAGGAGCGCATTATGAGAAGGGCATCCGGCATCCTGTCTTTATTTATCCTTCTTTTTCTTATATTCAGTTTGAATACGCCCCGGGCAGATGCCCTCTTCGGGAGTGACCGGCCCGAGTCCGGCCTGAGCGGCACCTGGCATACCCGCTGGACAATAATGGAGTACGGCAAACTGGACACCTTTGAGTTTGACATGACTCTCACCCAGTCGGGTTCGCAGGTTACCGGCACGCAGGTGGCCAGTGCCACAGGTTACTATAACTGGAGCTTCACAGGAACCCTGTCCGGCAGCAACCTGACCGGCACCTGGTCCGCGCCGCAGTTGCCGTCCATCTGGAACTCAATGGCCAACATGTGGGATGCTGCTCCGCACACCACCGGCCAGTTCAATATCACTGTCGATCCGTCACTCAACTCGTTCAGCGGCATCTTTAAGGGGCAGTACCATTACAATTGGGACTCCCGCTTCACTGTTACCGGCGTCAGGACGAGCACTCCGTACACACCCACACCCACACCCACGCCTACGCCCACGCCGACACCCACACCGACTCCGACACCCACTCCCACCCCGACGCCCTATGTTCCAACACCCACGCCGTATATACCAACGCCGACCCCCACCGCATGCCAATTCACCGGCACTTGGAACACCCAGTTCGGTGAAGTACAGCTTACCCAGACCGGCACGGTCCTCAGCGGCACCTATCAGGGTGGCCGATTGCAGGGTATGGTCAGCGGCAACACTGCCACCGGCACCTGGGCCGAATCGCCGACCTACCAGCCGCCCATGGACGCCGGTGATTTCGTATTCACGCTCTCCAGCGGCTGCACGGCCTTCACCGGCCAGTGGAGGTACGGCTCCTGCGACTGGGAAGGCGTCATAAGAGGAACCAGAATATCATCACCCACACCTGCTCCTTCGCCAATTCCCACGCCAACCCCGACTCCAACACCCACACCCATACCACCCCTGCCATACAGCCCCTGGGGAGGAATATGGGACACAGAGTGGGGCAGGATGACGCTCGATCAGAGCGGCAGCTCTTTGAGCGGCACCTATGAGCATGACAGCGGCCGAATCAGCGGCACTATCTCCGGAAATGTCATGCGCGGAACGTGGTCAGAAGCGCCCACTTACGCCCCGCCCAACGACGCAGGCGAGGTGGAGCTGACCATATCGGCCGATGGTAAGAGCATGAACGGCCGCTGGCGCTACGACTCATCGGGCACCTGGTACGAAAATGACTGGAAAGGCACCCTGGTGGCTGCGGCTAAAGGTATATCTGTTATTTCCTCCGCTCCTACATGCGACCTCACCGGCTCATGGACCTTCGACTGGTCCAACGACCTCAAGCTGGTTCAAACAGGAAATTCCGTGTCAGGCGACTTTACTCCGTCCGGATGGAACTATGTAGGCACCGTGGATGGCACGCTTTCCGGCAATGTTATGACCGGCACATGGTCAGATGCAAGCCAGGCCGGGCGGATCGAGCTGACGGTTTCCCCGGACTGCAACTCATTCACCGGGCGCTATACCCACTCCATGTCGTCCAGCTCAAGCTGGTATCCGCTGCATTACCCAGGCACACGCAACGCCGTGGCGCCAGCACCCATCCCGGCACCTGCTGCGACTGACTGGAACGGCATCTGGAATACTGACTGGGGCACCATGCAGATCACGCAGTCGGGCACCAGCGCCTCGGGTACCTTCACGCTGAACAGCGGCAGGCTGCAGGGCACAGCCAGCCCGGCGTCATTCACTGGCAACTGGTCGAAGTCTCCCAGCTACAGCGAGCCCAAGGATGCCGGCTCCTTCCAATTTGACATGTCGGCTGACGGCCAGACCTTCGTGGGCCACTGGAGATACGCCTCCTGCCCCTGGGTGGGAAGCTGGGACGGCAGTATGAAGAGCGCCTATATTCCTTCACCAACGCCAACACCGACGCCCGTCCAACCCTCGTACAACCGGCCTCCCACGGCCTACTTCGCGCTGACGCCGCAGTCAGCGGTGGCGGGCGATACGATAACGGCCACCAGCCAGTGCACCGATCCTGACGGCGATACTCTCACTTATTCATGGTCGCTGGACGGCACAACGGCGGCTCAATACAACAACTCAACCTATATAACATGGCCCAGCGCGCAAGCCGGCAGCCATACTATCGGCCTGCTGGTGAGCGACGGTAAGGGAGGCTCCAATTCATACCAGGCGCAGTTCTATGTCAGCCAGGCCGGTACGCCAACTCCAACTCCAATTCCAGCTCCAACTCCAACTCCAACCCCGGCTCCCGGACCCAACCAGCCCCCCACGGCTTATTTCACCATGACGCCATCATCACCGACCACCACCGATACAGTCGTGGCAACCGGGCAGTGCACCGACCCCAACGGTGACTATATTACCTATGAATGGTTCAAGGACGGTTATCCGGCCCCCAATCCCACCAACCTGGCTTACCTCAGCTGGGCCAACCCCTCCGAAGGCATACACAGCGTTGTGCTGCAGGTGAGCGACGGCAGGGGCGGCAGCAATAACTACCAGATGCAGTTTGCGGTGGGCCAGCCGGGACAACCTGTCCCGCAGCCGCAACAGCCAACAGCACCCTCGGCACAACCTTCATCTGCTCCGTCCATTTTGCCTACCGGCAACCAGGCTCCCAAAGCTTCATTCATTTTAAATCCTGCTGAGCCGGCCGCAGGCAAGGAGGTTCAGGTCACCGCCCAGGCCACCGATCCCAACGGGGACACGCTCACTTACTCCTGGAAGCTGGACGGCAAGACGTTGACGCAGTACGCCGGCCAGACAGGCTGGAAATGGAGCAATCCATCTTCGGGCGGACACGTTATAGAGCTCTCCGTCTCCGACGGCAAGGGCGGAGCTGACTCCTATTCCAAGAAGATTAAAATAGGCGGCTCGGCGGACAGCTCGCAGAAAAAAATCAAGATCGGTCCCCTGAGCTGTTTCATCGCCACCGCGGCCTACGGCAGCCAAACGTCGGCCGAGCTTGATACGCTGCGCTCCTTCCGCGACGGCGTGCTCATGCAGAGTGCCCCTGGCCGGGCCTTTGTGGAGACCTACTACAGGCTCAGCCCACCGCTGGCCGAGTTCATTGCGCAGAACGAGCTAGTTCGGACATTCGTGCGTGAGGGGCTGCTCAATCCGCTGGTGGGCCTGCTCAAACACACACGCTCGGCCTGGGAGAGCAGCGACGCCCATTAATACAATAGAAAAATGAGCTCAAGCAAGTTCTTCCTGTTGTTTGCAGGCCTGCTGCTTATTTCGTTAGCGGTGCTGACTGCCTGCATGCCTTCAGCCGATGATTACTTCAAGAGCGCTGGCACTTATTACGATAAAAAGCAGTGGCCGCAGGCCATTGCTGAATATTCCAGGGCCATCGCGCTTGATCCGAGCAAGCCCTATCAATATGTGGCGCGCGGCATGGCCTATCACTGGAACAAGCAGGATGACCTGGCGCTGGCTGACCTGAACCACGCCATTGAGGTTAATCCCGCTTCAGGCAATGCCTACTACCAGCGGGGCTGGTTCTACAACTGGACCGGTTCGCCTGATAAAGCTCTGGCCGATTTCAGCAAGGCCATAGAGGTTAACGCCAAGAACAGCAGTTACTACTTCTCCCGCGCCGGCTGCTATTTCAATCTCAAACAGTATGACAGGGCCATCCAGGACCTGGACTCGGCCTTAGAATTGAAGGCCAAGAATACAGCCGATGTCTACAGCCTGCGCGGCATGTGCCGCTACGGCCAGCAGGACTACGGCAGGGCCATTGAGGATATCAACAAGGCGGTCGAGCTCGATCCCGAGAACGGCTATTACCTCAACAACCGCGGCTGGTATTACCTGGAGATGGGTGACTATACTACCGCGCTGCCGGACCTGGAGAAAGCTCTTACTCTCGCTCCAAATGACGGCGCGATCTGGGACAGCCGCGGCTGGTACTACTACAAGATGGGCTATATCACGCAGGCGCTGGACGATATCAACAGGGCGCTCTCACTAGACACGGAGGATTACGAGATGCTCTGCCACCGCGCACAATGCTACTACGCGTTAAAACAGTACGATGCAGCCATGGCCGACCTGGACGCGGCCATCAGTCTGGACGATAAGTACGCAGACGCCTATTATTACCGGGCGCTGTGCTATAAGGCCCTTGGCCAGCCGGACAACGCCATCGCCGACCTCCAGTCCGCGGTCAACGTCTCGACGGATACCCCGCTACTCAAGCAGGCCATGGACGAGATAAAAGCCTTAAAGCAGCAGTAACCTGCTGCAGATATTCCGGTTACGCGTTCTTGAACCCGAATCTCCAGATCACGGCTGCCAGTATGCCGCCGATTATCGGCGCCACCCAGAACAGCCACAGCTGAACCAGCGCCTCGCCGCCCACGAAGACCGCCGGGCCCAGGCTGCGCGCCGGGTTGACCGAGGTGCCCGTGATGGGTATGCAGGCCAGGTGTATCAGCACCAGCGTGAGGCCGATGGCAAGCCCGGCAAAGCCGGCCGGCGCGTTTTTGCTGATGGAGCCGAATATCACGAAGAGGAAGAGGGCTGTGAATATGAGCTCTGCCACGAAGCATGACAGCATCGAAAACTTGGCCAGAGACAGGGCCTCATAGCCGTTCTGACCCAGCCCCACGGTTGCCACCGAGTATCCCGGCATGCCGCTGAGTATCAGCCAAAGCAGCCCTGCCGCCAGCACCGCGCCGATGCACTGGGCAATTATGTAGAAGATGGTGTCCTTCCAGCTCAACCTGCCTGCCACCAGCATGGCCAGTGAGATGGCCGGGTTGATGTGGCATCCGGAGATCGGTCCGATGGCATAGACCATGACCAGCACCGTCAGCCCGAAGGCCAGGGCTATGCCGACCTGCGCCGCCGCCAGGTTGCCCGCGAACTTGCTGAATATTACTGCCGTCCCGCAGCCTACCAGCACCAGAGCAAAAGTCCCGATGAGTTCCGCCCAGTATTTCTTCATAAGCCGTACCTCCCTCGGATAGATAGTTCGATTTTAACATAAGCAGAGGTATTATTTAATGCGTAGGTATGCTTAATTTTTGGGCCGCGTGGCACAATGTAAAGGGGTGAGGCATGGATATAAAAATAAAGCGCGTTTATGAGCAGCCCCAGAGCGGGGACGGCGTACGCATTCTGGTTGACAGGCTGTGGCCCAGGGGCCTGACCAAGGAGAAGGCCAGGATAGACCTCTGGGCTAAGGAGATTGCGCCAAGCAACGAGCTCCGCAAGTGGTACGGCCACGAGCCTGCCAGGTGGGAGGAGTTCAAGAGACGTTACTTCGCCGAGCTGAACAGGATGCCCGACGAGGTGAACAAGCTCACTTCCGCCATGAAGAAAGGGCCCGTTACATTCCTCTTCAGCTCCAAGGAGGAGAAGATCAACAACGCGCAGGCGCTCAAGCTCTACCTGGCGAAATAAAAAGCGGGCCCGCATTTTCAGCGGGCCCGTCTATCGTCAGCCTGTAAGAGCTGGCCCTATTTGACCAGCTTGTTGCCGCACTTCTTGCAGAATTCCGCGTCCTTGTCCACCGGGCTTCCGCATTTCGGGCAGAAGTTCGGCCTCTCCGGTTCTCCCTCGGTCAAGGCTTTCTTTTCCCCTGCAGCCACAACGGGCGTGGTCCTGGTCTCGGTAATTGGCGGAGGCGGAGGCGGTGGAGGCGGGGGCGGCGCAATGCCTGCTGCCGTGCCGGTCTTCTTGCCGCGCGTCACCAGGAATACCACCAGCCCGATGATAATCAGCAATATGACCACGATGATGATGATCGGGATGGTGTAGTCGTAGATCCACTCGATCTTTATGGTATCCGGGCCGTTCATTACGTGCGTGCCGCTGGCATTCATCGGGCGCATGATTCCGCCGATCACTCCCCAGAAATTGGGAATGGGTATCGGCTGCAGCGCCACGTTGTAGGTGGCCGTGCTGCCTTTCAGCTCCCATGAGCTCTGGCTGAGGGCTGGATAATCCGATACTATGGTCAGCTTATAGTAAGTGTCATACCCGGCTGTTACATTGCCAGGCCGGCTGACCGTGAACACCAGGTCCCTGTTTACATTCCTGCTGCCGTCGGGCAAGGCCCAGTCCCGGAAAAGGTAGCGTACTCCCTGCTGGGTGCCCAGTTCGACCGGGCTGGGCGCGCTGCTGGTGAAGGTCCCGCCCACGGCGTAGTAGCCTGTTCCGGGCGGCGAAGCCACGCCGCCGGGGTCGCTGCCCGTCTGTATCATCACCTCGGGCGCATAGTCGAAAAAGGCCAGCGTGCTCGTATCCGTTACAGTGAATTCATTGGAGCCCTTGACGGCATATCTCGTCTGGGAGTCATAGCCCTGCACGCTTCTATCCACCGTCACCTGGTTGTATTGCCCGGCCGGCGAGGTGAAGGTCTGGGAGCTCCCTCCTGAGAGCGAGGCCATCTGCGACCCGTTGATGAACACGCTGGTCTGGCCTGATGCCAGGCCCGGCCCGATCTGGACGACAAAATCATAGCTGCTGGTGATATAGGGGAACAGGTAGTTGGCAAAACAGTCCACGATCAGCCAGAACGGCCGGCTTACGGGGGGACAGCAGGCGGGACAGGTCCCGTTATCGGTCACGGTGGCCGTCACAGTATAGATGCCGCACGTGCCCAGGGCCGGTATGCCCGAGATAACCCCGTTGGTGGCATCCGTTACCGATAGGCCCACTGGCAGTCCCGCTGCGCTCCAGCTGTAGGTGCCTGCGCCGCCTACGGCGGTCAGCGTCATTGAGAACGGCAAACCCTCCCAGGCCACGGGATAGAAGGTGGGCAGGATATCCGTTATACAGGGCGCATTTGCCTTGAAATTGAGTGTCACATCGGCGGTGGCAGAGCCTATGCAAAAGGGGAAGAACATCATCTCGCTGCATGTAACCTGGAACGTTGCACTGGTCCCGGCGCTGGCCGCATCGGGGCAGGCCGTGAGCAGGCCTGTATTGGGGTCAAGGGTAACAAAGGCGGGTATGGGGCCGCCTGCCAGCCAGTAGAAAATGATCGATCCCGCCGGGCATGACGGCACGATGGTAAACTGCTGCTGCCACGGCTGGCAGACCGGAACGTCATAGGCAACGGGGCCTGCCGGGTTGATGGCCGTGGCATGGGCAGGCTCCGGACTGAGCATTGTCCCGCCCAAGGCAAAGGTCAATGACATTATTATGCACAGGCACAGCCTGAAAAAGCTTGCCGCCCGTTGTCCTTTATTCAAATTCGTTGCCCTCATTTCGCTACCTCCAGAATTTAGTCAATGACATGGATCTCCCGCTAAAATAAAGGCCCTTACTTAAGTAGAGGAGTCTGGTAACGGCAGTTGGCCGCCGCCTGCGACTGCGAGGAATAACAGGCGCCACCCGCCCTGGAACAGGCGGCCTGCGTGGTCTGGTAGACCTTGCCGCCGCTACAGCACCAGCATGTCGACTGGCAGGCCTGCTCCGCTTCCTCCCGGGTCTTATAGCAGCCGGCTGTATAGCTATACGTCTGGAAGACCTGGCCATTGCTACAGCACCAGTAGACCGTGCGCTGGCAGGCTGCCTGGGCCTGCGAAAGCGTGGTATACCATGTGCCTCCCAGCTGTGCGCACTGCGACTGTGTGGTCGAGCCGATCTGGCCGTCCCTGCAGCAGTAGCCCATTGCCATCTGCTGGCAGGCCTGTATAGCCTGTGACTGGGTCTCGTACCAGTAGCCTCCCAGCTGGGCGCATTGGGTCTGCGTAGTCTGGCCGACCTTCTGGTCCTTGCAGCACCAGCCCAGGCAGGCCTGCTGCGCCTCGGACTGCGTATTGAAACCAGTGCCGCCGGCCTGCGTGCACTGCGCCTTGGTCATCTCCAGAACCCTGCCGTTGGCGCAGCACCAGACCGTCGGCGGCTTGCTGTAACAATACCACTTCTGCTGGTTATCGGGAGAGTAGTAGCATAGAGCCTCAGAACATTTATCGGTAAAGCCCCGTGCCGCTGCCTCGTCCGGCTTCAGGCAATAGTTACACTTCTCGGTGCAACTCGTGAACTGCGGCGCAGGCAGGTTCCTGGTGGCGGAAGGTGTTAAAGTGAGCGGCGTGATGGAGGTTGGACCCCACTTGGGCGTCCTGGCCTTTGTCTTGTTATCAGTGGACAGAGGCTGGATCTTGCTGGCAAAGGAAAGCGTCAGCGACTTTTTCCTCTCGCCGGCGCTGTTCCTAGCTATCAATATGGCATCGAACGTGTTCATGTCTCCGGTGCGTATTTCGTTGGTCGTCTGGCCTTTGGCGTTGCCCTTGATGCTGGTAAAAGGCGGGCTGTTAATCTCCCTGAGCACTGCTCCCGCCTCGGTCAGCTGCATGTAGGTAGCTCCCACAACTTCGAACTGATAGGTGGCCGAGCCGCCGTCCGGCAGCGTCATCGGATCGGCGCTGAAAACCTTTATGTCAGGCGCGCTTCCCGCTGCGGTGGCGGCGTTGCTGTCCGCCGCACCCAGAAAAACGCTGCAGAGCACGGCAAGGCACAAGCATAGGCTGAAAATACCCGTGGACCGGTGGACACCTCTTAAATTCGCCCTCATTGGTCTACCTCCCGGTTATAAAATCGCGGTGTCTGAACTATATGTAAAAATATCGGTCTGTTTGGCTATTCTGCCATGTGCTTCTTATATATGTCAATGTTGGTTGCAGGGGATTTCAATTAAGCCCGCTGCTGTGGTAAATTAGGTTGTTACGGGAGGTGCCAAATGCGGGAAGGCAGCCTGACAGCCGAACAGCGCCCGGCTTCAGCCAGGTTCGAGCGAATCAAGCAGGAGCTAATCTCCAACCGGGTCCACCTTTGTCCGGAGCGGGCTTACCTCGTCACGGACTTTTTCAAACACCATGACGACCGGCACAAGCCCATGCCGGTGCGCAAGTCTGAAGCGCTCAAGTTCATCCTGGAAAACAAGTCCGTACGCATATACCCGGACGAGCTGATTGCCGGAAATATCGGCAGCAGCCGGATCTCGGCGCTCATCCAGCCTGAGCTGGCCGGCGTTTTCATGGCCACTGAGCTGCCGGGCATAGACCGCCGTAAAACCACGCCGCTGCAATGCTCATGGAAAGACCGCTTCAAACTATTGTTCAACGTAATACCTTACTGGCTGACACGTAATATGCCTTTCAAGGCATTCATGCCGGACGCCGGCAGGCTGCTGCGCTACGTAAGCGACCAGCTCAACGCCCGCTACTACCTGATAAACGAGGCCGGAGGCATCGGCCATTTTCTGCCCAACTACGAGAAGATGCTGAACCTGGGCGTCAGGGGCTACCTGGACCTTTTCCGTGGAAAAAGCGGCCCCCTTTACGATGCGGCGCGCATCACCTGCTCGGGCCTTGTATCCTACGCCGAAAGGGTAGCCGCCGAGGCACAGCGCCTGGCTGATGAGGAAAAGGACCCACAGAGATCCCTTGAATTAAATGAGATTGCACGCATTTGCCGCAAAGTGCCCTCCGGGCCGGCGGAAACCTTTCACGAGGCGCTGCAATCGCTGTGGCTGACCCACATGGCAGTCTGCCTGGAGAGCCTCAACTCGGCCATCTCTTTCGGCAGGATCGACCAGTACCTGTATCCCTTTTATCAGCGTGACCTGGAGGAAGGCCGTATCACGCCTCAAAGCGCACTGGAGCTGCTTCTCTGCTTCACGGCCAAGTGCGCCGAGCACGTTTTTCTTATCTCCGAAAAGGTCAGCCAGTACCACGGCGGATATCTGGTGGTGCAGGCGGCGGTGGTCGGAGGCATGGACCGGCAGGGCAACGATGCCGTTAACGAACTTTCCTATCTTTTCCTTGACTTAATGGAGCAGGCCGGGCTGCGAGACCCCAACTACCAGGTGCGGCTGCATCCTGGCTCACCCAGGGAATTTGTTAGGCGTGCCTGCGAGGTGGTCAAGAAGGGTAATGGCGTGCCAGCTATGTTCGGTGATGAAGCGTCTATCAATTCGCTGGTGGCGCACGGCTACCCCCTGGAGGAGGCGCGCAACTACGGCATCGTCGGCTGCGTGGAGCTGGCGTTGCCGGGAAAGAGCTTCTTTTCTACGGATGCCGGGCTTTTTAATCTGCCGGTCTGCCTTGAGCTGGCGCTCAACCGCGGGCGCAGGCTGAAGGGCGGCCCACGTATCGGGGGTAATACACCTGACCCATCACAGTTCAAGGACATAGAGCAGGTCATTGATGCTTTCAAGAAGCAGGTGAATTTGATGGCCGGCCGTATGATAAGCGACCTGCAAGTTGTGGAAAAGGGCAATGCCCTCTATCACCCCACCCCTTTCTCGTCGATGCTGGTTGACGGCTGCCTGCAGTCCGGCAAGGACCTCAGCCAGGGCGGCGCGCTCTATAACTCCAGTGGCATCCAAGGCGTGGGGGTGGCAGATGTAGCCGACTCCCTTGCAGCGCTGCAGACCGTAGTCTTCTCGCAGCGCAAGTACTCTATTGTACAGGTCGTAAAAGCGCTCCGGGAGAATTTTGTCCAAGATGCCGTTATGCAGGCTGAGCTTAAACTTGCCCCCAAGTTCGGCAACGACGACCCATTGCCAGACGGCTACGCGGGCAGGGTGGCCGACATCTTCCACCAGGCGCTTTCAGGTCAGCACAACATTCGTGGAGGCCGCTACACACCGGGTTATTACACGGTCACCTGCCACGTTGCTTTCGGGGGCCAGACCGGCGCTCTCCCCAGCGGCAGACCGGCGGGGAAGCCCTTCGCCCCCGGGCTGGGCCCCGCTAACGGCTGCGACCGCCTGGGCCCGACGGCCATAATGAACTCGACTGCCAAGGTAGACTCCAGACTGGCGCCCAATGGCTACGCGCTGAACCTGCGCTTCGACCCGGCCACCGTTTCCGGTGAGCGGGGCACCGATGTCCTTATGGCGCTGACGCAGGGCTTTTTTGGATCAGGAGGCATGGAGGTGCAGTTCAACGTGCTCGATCCCGAGATGCTTAAGGACGCACGCCGCCATCCCGGCAAATACCCGGGCCTGGTGGTCAGAGTATCTGGCTACTGCGCCTATTTCGACGACCTGCCGGTCGCCGCCAAGGACGAGATTATCGCCCGCACCTGCCTCATGCTTCATTATTAATTATGCTATCAGCTAATTAATGCTATCAAAAAGGTGAAATGGAAGAAAAAGATCTTAAAGAACAGAGCCCCTACTTCAAAGAATTATCCCAACTGAAAGACGAAGTTTTAACTTCAATGTCGAAAGAGACTGATAGGGCTCTGGCCGTGCTTTCAGCGATTTATCTTGACAATATATTAGAACGGTTGATTCGTACAGCATATATCAAGGATAAAAAAATCGGTCAATTATTCAAGAATAATCAATTACTTCAATCATTTTACAATAAAATTAATATTGCCTACTTTTCGGGCCTAATACCAGAAGTAATCT